>QWCK01000116.1_pt1 | contig 218029 bp, 173 predicted proteins | sample 1972571 | NCBI WGS metagenome assembly QWCK01 (sample SAMN09866710, study PRJNA288562) | Human gut metagenome isolate term2_stool, whole genome shotgun sequencing... | isolation source: gut | host: Homo sapiens | place: USA: California
GCAAGCGCAGGCCAATTTCATCCATAAAACGCAAAGCTGCAATCATGGCTACACTAACGGTGTTGGGCATATGAAGCTTGCGAAAACAGGCTAAGATTTTCGATGGGCTGGTAAGAATCAATACAATGCCAATATTAAAGATCGGTATGAAGCGGGCAATGAGTGCAAAAAGTCCTATAAAAATGCCTGTGACATATCCCAAATCAGCGAAGGCCAAAAAATACATCATGCCATAGGAAACAGAAAAAACAATAATCTGTCTAAGGAAGAGACCTGTCGAGGCATTTAAAGCAATCAACAACGTCAGAACAAGCACAGCCCAATAGACCGTTTGATTGCCAAAAAAGACCTGGAAGGACACCAGAATCGTAAGCGCGAAGAGCGTAAACGGATGCAGCTGTCCTTCCTCCTTTTTCTTTAGAGCTGATTTCTTTATCATCAGCTAAGCCTGCTTTGTTTACTATTCTTTTCAAAAAACTTGTTATTGATGAAAAGCCCGAAGCGGCCGGCGATAAGCTCCAAAACAATGTTTACCAAAACGCAAATCACTATTACATTTCCGGTATAGCTGGCCACCATCATTTGCGCTTGCTCTAAACTCATGCTGCTGACAAAGCGTGCAATGTTTTCGGCACCCAACAACACAACAAATAGAATCGGATGCATGGCGTAAATAAACATTGATGCGCTGAAAGCCATGGCAATACGGTTTTTATTGCTGTAATCACCTACAATCAGTTCAGCTATGATACCGGCAACAACACAAATCGGTGTTGCAATCCAATAGCCCATTGCAATGTATAAGAGACCGATAATCAGCCAAAAGAGAAACGATGCACCTCGCTTTTGCACCTTGCGTGCCATGATGACATAGACCGGCGCGACAAAGAAAGCGCCAAATCCTGCGGATACATAAAGTGAAACCACGCCTAAAAGTCCCGTCAGCATACCGATGCCCATAGCCAGAACAAAGCCAATGACTCCAAGCACTGCAATTTGTACCACATTTTTAAGTTTCATAAAATCCTCCTTAAATGCTTTTTATATCTTCCAAGACTCAGCCGTTTTCCGAGCCTGAAGGAACCTGGAATAAATACCGTCTTTGGCGACAAGTTCGTTATGTGTGCCACTCGCCACTACTTTGCCTTCATCAATCACTAAAATTTGATCGGCGTTTTCAACTGTTTTCAAGCGATGAGCAATCATAATGATGGTTTTATCTTTCATTAAGCTGTTCATAGCCTGCTGAAGCTTATCTTCGTTTTCCGGATCGACATTGGCTGTTGCTTCATCGAATATGATGATGGGCGCATCTTTGAGGATGGCTCTTGCAATAGAGATACGCTGTTTTTCACCACCAGAAAGAGATGCACCGCCTTCTCCGATTACAGTTTTATAGCCTTCCGGCAGACTCATGATAAAATCATGGCAAGCTGCTTTTTGAGCAGCTTGAACGACTTCTTCATGCGTGGCATTCATGTTTCCAAATTTGATATTGTTTTCAATGGTGTCTTGGAACAAATAGACGCTTTGGAACACCATAGAGATCTGATCCATCAAAGAGGTCAACGTATAGTCCCGAATATCATGTCCTCCAATTTTGATGCTTCCTGCATTGACATCCCAGAAACGGGCAATTAAATTACAAACCGTTGTTTTCCCGGATCCAGAAGGGCCTACGATGGCCGTGGTTGTTTTTGCCGGAACGGTAAAGCTTACATCATGCAAAATTTCTTTGCTTCCATACGAAAAGTCAATATTTGCTACCTTTATGGAGGCTTTTTTCGGACGGATGTCTTCACCATGAATATCCATAACCGGCATCTGTTTTAGGTTTTCTACCTGATCAATAGAACTGGATACCACACGCAAAACAGCCATAGATGAACCGGCGGAATCAATCTGGGCAAAAATCATAAAGGAAATGATAACGGACATCAGAGCATTTTCCGGAAGCATAGTTCCTTGCACGTAAAGGTAAATAGCTACAACGATAATCAAAATGCTAAAGAGCTTTAGCACAAAATCCTGGGCCATATTGTAAGGCGTAAACATTTTTTCAATAGCAAGGTTGGTCTTCTTGTTACGACGAATTGCCGCATGAACCTTTTTATCACCTTTCCCTGTCAGATTAAAGGATTTAATAATGGACATTCCCTTAATCTGTTCAAGGACGGCTTCCACCAGTTCTGCTTGCGCTTCTTGGCGTTTCGGTGCAAGATGTGCCGTCTTTTTCTCCATCGCCGAGGTAACCCACAAATAAATCAGTGTACCGACAATAACGATGAGACCGATACGCCAATCCCAGATCAAGGTTATTAAAGTAAACACAAAAGCATTGAGAAAGCCTCCCATGATATTGATCAGCACAACCGGAGCTGTGTTTTCTACATCACCGAGAACCGTAGTAAGCGTTCCTACAATATTGCCGGTGTTTGCTTCATCAAAATAACCCATAGGCACGGTCTTCATTTTGTTTGCGACCGCAAGTCTCTGCCGAGCCACCATGAAGTAGCCGGCATGTGTTTGCTCGAGCTGAGCAAAGTAGTTGGTAAGAGCACGTCCGAAGATGCTGATAAGGAGAAAAAGGAGTGCCAAAAGAGCAGGGTTTGTGCCGATATCTTTTCCCAGCATCCCTAAGATGACAAAGTAAACAGCACCAATTTGAAACATATAGAAAATGGCAAAAAGAAAGGAAACGGCGATGGACTTTCTAATATTGCCCTGTTCCTCTCCGGCAAAATGTCCTATTTTTTTCAGTGCGTTCAACATGTTATTTGCCTCCTTTCGCGCCTACATGAGCAAGCCACATACTTTGATAGAGCTTTGACTTTTCAAGCAGCTCTTGATGTGTGCCATGATTTTCGATTTTTCCTTCTTCTATGACGAAGATTTGATCAGCTCCCGTGATGGTGGAAAGTCTATGAGCGATTGCGATAACGGTCTTCCCCGCAACAAGTTGTCCCAGTGCTTGCTGCATCAGCACTTCATTCTCGGGATCAATGTATGCTGTTGCTTCGTCGAAAATGACAATCGGGGCATCTTTAAGCATGGCGCGCGCAATAGAAATCCGCTGACGCTCACCTCCGGAAAGATGAGTGCCTCCTTCTCCTGCAATCGTGTCATAACCGTTTTCCAGATTCTCAATAAAGTCATGACAGCCCGAAAGCTTCGCAATGTGCTCCACGTCTTCATCCGTAGCACTCAAGCAACCCATACGAATGTTGTTGCGAATGCTTTCGTTAAAGAGAAAATTATCCTGAGATACAAAGGAAACGCTGTTATAGAGTTGTTCTAAGGGAACCTTTTTCGCATTGATGCCACCGATAGCGATGCTTCCTTTTTCCACATCCCAATAGCCGGCTATCAGTTTTGCTAAGGTCGATTTGCCGCCGCCGGATGGACCTACAAATGCATTAAAGCTCCCGTCTTTTATGCTTAAAGAAACATCATGAATAATTTCTTTGGCATCTTCACCGGATTCATAGGAAAAAGAAACATGATCGAGAACAATGTCGTGTTTGTTGAACGATATCGGGTGTTTTTCATGCTGCTGCTCTTCGGCAGCTAAGAGCGCATCAATCTGACCGACAACCGTTCCCACCCGAGCCAAACTGTCCACAAAATTCATGGCAGCCATCAAAAGGCCCGAAAGGGAGAAAGAGAGGATCACCGTCGTCAAAAATGTGCCTCCGTCCAAACTTCCACTTTGATAAAAAAGATATCCTGCCGGCAAAACAGCAAGCAGCGTTGTAGGAAGTATCGATTTAGACAGCGACATTAAGAACTGAACGCTTTTCATCCAGTCGTAGTAGTATTGGGCATTTGCGAGAATTTTCTCGGAAAACTTGTGATAGCTGCTCTCTCCTTGATTGAAAGCTTTAATAACTTCAATGCCTTCGGCATATTCTGCAATAGCGGCATTCATCTGAGCGCCAACCTGGACCGAGCCGGCATATTGCTTGCCGTAGCTTTTCATAATGATACTCATAAAAAACATTCCGATCGGGATGGATACCAAAGATAACAGTGCCATGCGCCAGTCCAGCACAATGAGATAGATCAAAATACAGAGCGGCCCCACCATATTTGCCGTCATTTCCGGAATAAGATGAGCAACCGGACGCTCCAAACTTTCCACCTGATCTACAATGAGCTGCTTCCATTCACCGCTGGGTGTCGCTGTTACTTTCCCCAGCGAGAGTTTTGGAAGCTTGTGCAGCATTTTTTCGCGCAGTTCCTGTAAAAGTTCAAAAGTGGCTTTATGGGAAACGGAAAGCGACAGTGAATATAGAACGGATTTCACGGCATAGCCTAAAAGCCCGACAACGCAGGCTTTCATATAAGCACTGAAGTCTGTCACACCATTAAATAAGTTTGTCAGAACCTGTCCCGCAGCCACGTAGGGAACGATACCACCTAAAACTCCAAGTACCGCAAGACTCACAGAGAATTTTAGTCCGGCGTGCTGACTGGCAGCCAGGTCCCACAGACGCTTTATGGGACTTTGTTTTTTCATGTTTTTACCTCCTCACGATCACATATAAAGCAAATTAGATAACTAAGTCATCTCCTGGACAAAAAAATATAGAGCTACTGGCTGCGGTACTTTTCCCAACCCGCATTGAAAAAATTAGACATCGTCTTTGCCATACTGAGAAGCTGTTCTTTATCGGATGCGTGTACAACGAGTTCAGAGATGGCGTTGAAAAATGCATGATTGATGATATGGACACTTTGCTTGGTCATAATGGAATCCGCGTTTTCTTTCCCATGGATCATCTCTAAAATCGACCAGTCATTACGATCCTCAATTTCGATGAGTTTATCTAAGAAATGCTCATACTTTGTGCCATAGGATTTAAAAATAAGAAGCTCAAAGATATCTTTATGTGCATAGAAAAACTCAACACTTTTAAGCGTCCCTTCTTGTTTGAGTTCAAGAACTTTTAAGATTTTTTCTTTGGGAACGGGAAACTCCGTGCCGTAGGTGGAAAAACTTTCTTTTTCGTAGTAGTTATAAATTTCATTGATCTTATCTGCTAAAGGCTCTACCAACTTTGCAAACAAATCTTCCTTATCTGTAAAATGCTTATAGAAAGCTCCTGTTGTCACGCCAGCTGATTTACAAATTCTTCTCATATTTGCTTTTTCATAGCCTTCCTCCAAGAAGGCATCCAGACCACTTTTTAGTATGTTGGCATGAGTTTCTTCAAAATTACCTGTAGTCATAGATCCTCCCATCAAAAATAGTTCTTGTTTAGATAACTAAGTTATCTAAACATTACACCCAATTTTTCGTACCCCTGAGTATGAGTTTCGTACCCTAAGCGGCTGTGCCGTTAAAATGTATCAAATATGGCGTTTTGTTCTCTGCAACTTTAATTTTCTTGATCGCTTGAGGTGCTTTATCGTGGCATACCAACGACATAGTTTTCTCAACCATGTATTTAACTATCTCGGTAGGTGTGGTAACGACAGATCGATTGACACAATCTTTCTTTTTCCCGAGGATAATGCGGGTGTCATTCAGTATTAGTTGTTCGGTCAAAAACACCTCGTATATTTTTCCTAACATGTTAGGTTCTATAATATTGAAAAGGTATGGGCTCCTCGGATAATACAAACCCTCAACCATTTCTTTGATAACATTGCTGTTTAAGTCAAAGATAATATTTTCACCAGAAAACATTCCGGAGTTATATCTTTTATCTGCAGAACGGAATAGCTTTTCGAGCTCTGCATGTAATGCAGTTTCATCCGCAACTGTATCCAACAAATTATGATAAAGTGGCAGATTCTTATCCTCGCAGATCCGTAAAAATACAATTTGGTTTATAAATTCCTGAACAACATCGTTAAGGACTTCAAGAGAAGAGTATCTTCCGCCTTTTGAATACAGCTCGTTACTTAGTGCGACTCTCCACTCATTAATCTGCGACAAGAAGAACGCATCGACCTGTTGTGTTTTATTTTGCCCATCCGGGAAACGCTCTCCAAAATATTCATCGAAAGCTCCCGAATAAACAGAATCACGAGAAATCAAATTATATATCTCATCAAATTTCTGTTCATAATCCGTATACCGATATATTTTATATCTGGCTACAGCGGCATGATCATCAACACGAGGAAGTGTTGTAGTATCATATATGATCAGATACTCAAAATTTGTGAGCACAGCAATTTTATGTCCCGCATTCCAACCATACTTTCTTGTTTGAATAGCTGGATCTACTGTAGTGGATATATCGACAGATGGTTTTTTTGCTTCAACGAAGAGTTTTGTGACTCCTCTTAAAGTTAGAGAATAATCTGGCCTATCTGTCTTGGTCGAATAATTCTCAGCAATCACCTCTCGATACTGAGGAGCCAATCCTTTCTTATTAGCTACATCCCACCCCAAGATTTCCAATAGAGGATCAATATACTCAATATGGATTGAAATGACCGGATTGATGTCTACAGACTCTTTTTTACTAGCCCTCGTACAAGGAAACTGGTCAAAGAATATAGGGCCGTACATGGAAATTGTTCAGAGCTTTTCTCCTGTTCAAGGTAATTGGTCTATATTCTTACTCATTTTTGATGCACTTTTTCATAGTCGTAAAAACGGCTATATGGCCCTATGGTTCATCTCAGGATTTACTTTTATTATCGTATCGCAAACCGCTTCTAAGAACTCCATATCATGTGATATCACTAATATCAATTTGTCCTGCCGCTTTGCCTTTATCAGATTTTTTGCCACGATTTGCATAGTTCTGTGGTCCAATCCACTGGTCGGCTCATCAAGAAATAGAATTTTCCTAAAAGACATCATCCTGAAAGGCCCGGCTGGAAGACGAAAAAGACCGGATCCTTAAATAAAAAGCCAGTCAGAAAGCACACCAGAAGAACTTGGCTGCCATCGAAAAATTCATCCGAAATCAGGACATCTAAAATCTGAAGTTTGGGAGTAAGCTCATCTAGGAAATAGCAAGAACCTCATCGCAACGTTGCCATATTTCTGGACTATGGGTTGCAATGATAATCAGACGCTCAGGATCACGCATTTGAAAGACCAGTTTTAAGATCTCATCGGCCGTTTTGGGATCCAGGGAAGCTGTGGGTTCATCCGCTAAAAGCAGGGAGGGCTTCTTCAGCATCAACTTGCCCACCGATATGCGCTGCGCCTCTCCACCCGACAACGTATAGATCTTTCGATCCAAAGGAAGATAAGACAGATTCACCTTGGCCAGAACGTCTCGGAAAGCCTGCTTCTTTTCCTCCTTACTCATCTTTTTTCCTACAAGTCCTAAGTCCAGGTTTTCAGCCACACTCGCATTCTCAATAAGGCCAAGATTTTGGAAGAGATAGCCCAGTTCTTTTTCAAAAAAGGTCCGCTCCTTATAGCTTTCCAAGGCTTTTCCACGGTAGATGATTTGTCCTCCATTCCAAGCTTCCAACTTGGCCATCATGTTGAGAAGAGTTGTTTTGCCGGATCCGCTTTTCCCGATCAAAGCATAAATATTTCCGGCTTCAAAACGAAAGGACAAATCTTTAAAAATTTGATGATCTCCATAGCTTTTTTGGACTTTAATCAGTTCCATCATCTCTATTCTCCTTTCAATAAGGTAACGGCACTACGATTTTCTCTCTTCATTTGCCGATGAAGAAGGATGCCCTCCATCATCATAAATACAAGAAAGACCAGAAGATTCAGTAGGACTTTACGGGATAAAACGAAAAGTAAGATCAGACCGCCTGCCATCACCCCTCCTTGTAATTTTAAATAGCTTTCATGATTTTTGAAAAAAGAAAAGCCTGAAATTCTTCGAATAAAAATCATTCGTCGGAAGTGTTCGAAATACAAACGATTCATGACCACAAAGGAAACGGCCGCTGTCAGTGTACCAATGATGCTCCCAATTAATAAGGTAATCAACTCAAAACGGTAGCCTGCCACCTGCTCTAGGTATACATTCCTTGTATTTTTAATATGAGAAACAGACCTGCTTAATCCATGTTTATGAAGAAGCTGTTCTACCCTATCAAAACTGGGAAATAGGAGAGAGGCATCGATTCGAGAAGACCATTGCTTTGCAGAAGGAATAGACTTGCCTGTAGCTTTAGGCGTCAGCACAAGAATATAGGGATCCTCCAGATATTGTTTTGGTGGCTTCCCTTCATAGTTATAAAAGAAAACCGGATCCGCTTTCGCACTTAGCAAACGAATAGGTTGTATATCTTCTTTACTTCGCTTGGATTCTTTTCCCCAAAAAGCCTCATAGAGATAGCTTTGAAGAGCTTTCTCAGCCTTGACTTTTTCCTCTCTGGAACAATTCTTGGACAGGATTAGGCCAAATTCGCCTTCCTGCAAGTGTTCCATCTTTCTTTGTTCATTTGGATCGGCAAGGATCTCCTCCCGTTTTAAATAGGATGGGCTAACCAACAAAATTTTCCGACTTTCCTCCAGACTTGGCAAAATTGGGTCCTGCTCTCGTAAAAAATGCTCGCAATAGAAAACGTCATCTTCCATAAAAGCGTCCGCCGTGAAATCGTACCAGGCTAGATCCCGCTGATTTTGCAATTCTTTTTGATAAGGATCAAAGGCACCTAAATTCATACTAAAATGAAAAGCATCCGATCGCTTGGCCCATGCCTCCGTCCCCTCCTGAATCGTTTGATACAAAGGATAGACGACAGTGACCATGTGGGTTCCAAAGCCAACTGCCAAAAAAGCGATTCCTTGCCCAATTAGTAGGACCGCAAGGGCCGACTTAATAGGCATTTTCCCCTTTATAAGATCAATTAAATGGCTTTTTCTCAGCACTCGCCAAAAAATGAGTTCCATCAGAAGGGATATAAGAAGTAGGATTATGGCATAGATTCCGGCACAAGTCAAAAGGAAGAGAATAAATTTGTCGTTCCAAAGTCTGGTAAGGATAAGAAAGAAAACCGAAACAAGACCCGCTGCGAAAAAACCTAGCAAAATAGCGAATACATCGTCCAGCAGGGATGCTTTTAAAAGATGCCAACGGCCTAGGCCCGAAAGGACCTGTATCCCTGATTTTCTAAGGTCTTGAATCCGGCGCATGGTGATGAGAAGAATGAAAAGCAGGCCGAAAAGAAGCAAGCTAAAACTAAGTGATGGCCGTGGGAGATAGCCTAGAACTAAGGAAAATAAAGAATGATCATCGGGAAAATACTCCGCCTTCGCCCCATGAGAACGAAGGACTTCAGCTAGCCTCTCCTGAGAAAGGGAGCCACGTAAGATGCTGTAGGAATTGACCGGGTCCACTTTCTCCTGATCCTGGCTGCTAGCCTCTGTCATACCCTGGGGCAACTTCCCTGGACCGAATAGAAGGTAGGAAAAATGGGATGTCTTTCCATCTTCATCCGTTGGCTGTGCAATACGTAAACTAATGAGACTGTTGGTTTCTTTGCCCAGCTTTTCTAAATCCTTTTCTACATCCTGCCAATCTAAATCTTGAGGCATCGATAAGACGAGCACATTCGGATACATCGTAAAAAGCATGCCATCCGGCTTTTCCTGGAGGATGAAACAAAAAAATAGAACAAAAATGATTGAAGTCAAACTAGTAAACCATCTCTTCATCACAACCTCCTTTGGGAGCCAATATTATGAAAACAGATATTGTAACCCATAATTTCCTTAAATACATTCATCCTGTACACTCAAGGGGCAAAAAACATCTAAGGCACAGTCTCAAGCGACTTATTATCTAAAGAGTACACTCAACTATACCTACTTGTTTTTTCAGACCGCTCCGATCAGTTCCGCGGCTGCCATTTTACCTAATTAACTTAAATGTCAAAAACTCCTTGATTTCAAGCCTTTTCACCCTTCCCTTGACATCAATACCACCGTCTCCACATGTTTCGTTCGCGGAAACTGGTCAAAAGCCGTTATTTTCTCGATGCGGTAGCCGCCGTCGCGAAAGAGCGCCAGGTCGTGGACCTGGGTGGTGGGATTGCAGGAGATGTAGACGATGCGTTCGGGTTGGGCGGCAAGGAGGTGCTGAATGGCTTTGGGGTGAATGCCCTGGCGCGGAGGGTCGAGGAAGACGACGTCGGGGCGTTCGCCGATGTCGGCGAGACGGGTCAGTTCGGCCAGGACATCGGCGGCAATGCATTTGACATTGGCCAGGTGATTACGCACGCAGGCTTCTTTTGCCTTCTCGACGGCTTCTTCGACAATTTCAACACCGATGACGCGCTGCGCATGGGCAGCGGCAATTTGGGCGAGGGTGCCTGTGCCCGAATAGAGGTCGTAGACAGTTTTTCCGCTGATGTCGCCGGCAAATTCCAGGGCCTTGGCATAGAGGTTCTTGGCGCCGGGGACGTTGGGTTGAAAGAAGGAAAAGGGCCCCACATGGAAGGTGAGATCAAAAAGTTTTTCCTCCAAATAGGCGCGACCGGCCAGAAGGTCGAGCGCATCCGCTTGAACCACATCGGCAGGGCTGTCATTGATGGTATGAAAGACGCTCACAAGGCGCATGGAGAGAGGCAGAGCGCGCAGGCAGGACAAGAAGGCCTCCGTATCCGCTACCGTCCAAGAATGGGCCGACGTGGTGACCAAATTGACCATAATTTCATCCGTCGTAAGCGATGCGCGGAGCACGAGATGGCGCAGGTAGCCCGTTTTTTTCGAGCGATGATAAAACGGCCATTGCTGCTGTTGGCAAAAGTGCTCCACGGCCTTGCGCAGAGTATTGAAATCCGGCGGCACGATATTGCAGCAGGTCGTCGGTAAAATGTCGTAGAAATGACGCGGGCGATGCAGGCCGAGGGTCAGAGGGCCGCCGGGCGTGAGATCGCCGAAGGCATATTCCATCTTATCGCGATAGCCTTCGATCAGAGGCGAGCGATGCAGAGAAATATCATCCGAAAAGCCGGCATTGCTGTAAAGCGCACGCATCTGCTGACTCTTTAACATCAATTCCGCCTCATAAGAAAGAGTCTGGTAATTGCAGCCCCCGCAAACGCCCGCATGCGGGCACTTCGGGCGTCGCTCCATGGCGGAAGGCGCTAAAAGCTCCAAAGGATCCACTTCCTTCACACCCCCATGGGAACGCTTGACACGGCATCGCCAGACTTGGCCCGGCAGCCCGCCCTTCATGCGCATGGGCGCCATGGCTTCACGGCTGGCGTGATCCACCGGTAGCTCCAGTAATTCCCCCACCGGATCCGGCGGCAATGGCGCCAACACCACACCGGTGGCCAAATTCGGATACGCCAGATGCTCCAACCGCACATCGACAATGGGATGTTTCTTCTTCGTCATAATCGGACCCTTTCTATTGCTAAGCTACTATTGATTATAGCGAAAATTGCCCCTTTCGCCCATCGACAGTGGAGGTAGAAAGGAATGGCCAATTCGTGTATACTTATTTCGTAGCGACTCCTGTAACGGAGCACTGAAGAGAGAGAGGAAAGTATGAAACAAAAGAAATTATTCCTCGCTTTGGCGCTAAGCAGTATGTTATTAACCGCTTGCAGCGGAAAGCCTGGTTTTGAGCTTGTCGATGTCAGCAGTGAAGACAGCAGCACCGAGGTTGAAGAAACGAAACAAGTGACGGAGAAGGTGGAACAGGAATTCCCGATTACGACGGAAGTCGACAGTTCCCTGTCTCCCGGCGAATATAAGATTGTACAAAAGGGCGAACGTGGGGAAAGCAATATCACCTACGAAATTTCCATGCGCGAAGGTCAAGAAGTTTCACGCAAAGCCATGTCCGAAGAAGTGCTCAAAAAGCCCGTGGCAGCCATTGTGAAGATTGCTCCCACGCAGGATTTTAGCGATGTCGGCGCGCGCGAAATCATTGCGTATTCCGAGCCGAAGTCCGACAAATACGCGGAACCGCCCCGTATCAACAATACCCGGACGGATCACGACTTAGTAAAGCGCATTCTGGCAGATCCCGCAGCCCTGGAGAAGGATGGCGATGAACAAGAAGCATCGTCCGATGCGTCATCGCAGCATTCCTCCAAAGTCAAGGACATTCGCATTGTCCCGGCCGGTCCCGAGGACAAGCCGGCGCAATCTTCCAAGACCGGAAAGCCCTCGAAACCTTCCAAGCCCTCGAAACCTTCCAAACCCAACAGTTCTTCCCACACGGAACAATCCTCGAAGGCCCATTCGCAATCCAGCGCTCCTGCGCATTCCGAAGCGCCCCACACCGAGGAACCCGCCGAAGAGCCCCTGATCATCCCCGACACGGAGCAACCGACACCGCCCCAAGCCTCGAATTAGATTCCGAGCATCGTGGATTAAGTCCTAGGAAATCAAAGAGCCGCCCCTACCGGGGCGGTTTTTTTGTGCTGTCGTGTACTTTTCTCCTAGCGTATAATCCTTCTCCTGCTGTACAATCCTTCGTCTACCGCGTAACTCTTCTTCTGCCGCACAAAAGAAGAAGGGGCGTGCGCCCCTTCTTTCGTATTCTTTTTCTCCCCTTATTTGCGATACAGGAGAGAGAGATCCTTCAGTTTGAAGTTCGGATTGTATAAAGATCCCTGTCGTCCATAGACAATTTCCCAGAAGAAACGACCATCTTCTGCTTCGCAGACGCCAATGCCAACTTGTGTAAATTCAGGGTTTATCACAGCATGGCGATGTGGCGCATGATTCATCAAACTCTCGATAAACTCTGGCGCTGAAGGCACCGACGCAACAGATTCGCCCATTTTCGTGTACATACCGGTTTTATTGAATTCAACCTGATACTTAAGACCGTCCGAACGGATATGCGTCATTAATCCTGTTGATTCTTTTGCACGTGTCTTGGCTAGCTTCTGCAGTACAGGATCCAATTTTACAGCGGGTGCACCAGCCTTCTCGCGTTCTACATTAAGCAAAGCTAGAACGGTATTGATTTGGTCATCGTGATAGGTGCCATCTAAAATCTTCCGATAGCTTGCATTACTTGTAGCATTACTAAGGCTTCCACCCATATAGAAGCTCCAAACATCTTTGTATTTAGCAAGTCCAATGGAGTCAATCGTTGCAGAGCCGCCACAAAATCTTGTGCACCAACGGTGGACATATCCTGACGAAGCGTCTTAAGAGCCTTTTGTACATTCTTCGGCAATTTGCTGATATCAACCACCGTGCGCGGACTCGGTTTTTCCGACTCTTCTGCATGCAACGTTTCTTTTAACGTGTCCAGAACACTCGGTGCAATCGTGTTGACACCGCCCATGACATAGAGCTTGCTGAGCTTGCTATTATCTTTCATAGCATCCAATACGGCCGTTGAAATCACATGCTTCTGCGTCAAAAGGATCGGGGCGTTGAGCTTCTGTGCCGCTGAACTTGCGGAAAGCGCATCGGAGAAGACTTGGTCACTAGCCAGGAACGCGTACTGTGCATTTCCAAAGTTCTTTTTGACCAAAGAAGCGCTTACTTCATAACGATCGGCCCCGCCGATACGGTTCGGATACGTACCCGCAGAATAAGCAATCTCTTGTTCCATCGCAGCCTGTACATAGCGTTTGCCACCGATGATTTCCGTCTGTACTTTTGAAACCGCGTTCAAATAGTTTTTAGCACTCTGGGAAAGAGTAGTTCCAACCAATGATACGGTGGCTTTTTCCTTTTGCGCATACGGAGCCGCAATCAAAGCATCCGAATATACCTGTCCGGTCGTAATCATCACCTTCTGCGGTGCCTTACGGAATTGCGCCGAATTTACACTGACTTCATAGCGATCTTTTCCGCCAACACGAACCGGTGTTTTTCCGATAATGTTCTTTACTTCTCCGGCAACTGCTTCGGATACGGAGTTCTTTCTGCCCATGATATACACCTCTGAGAGCTTCAGTTCCCGTAAGGTTTTGCGGTCGCTTCCGGCATAGACTCCTTATGCGTATAGAGGATGGGGTATTGGCCTTGCGAAATATTCGTGGAGCTGATAGCATCCGCAAACGCTAAATCGTTAACGAGAATCACACGATCCGCTTTAGTCGGCTTCGTAAAAAAGGTATCACTGACTTTCTTGGCCACATCCTCGCGACGAGCGCCGGATAATCGGGTAACGGTAAACTTTTCTGCCGCCGCATTGGCCGTTGTGGCAAACATACCGGTAAACGCTAACGTCCCAGCCAGCAGCAGAGCCAGGGCTACCGATTGTAACCTTTTCTGTTTCATGAGGACTTCTTTCTGAGTCAAAGTAATGTAAACGATTTGGATAAAGTGCAATCCATGGAAGAAAAAAAAGGAGGAGATTCCGAAGAACCTCCTCCGATGAGGTCACCATATTGGGTAAACCCCTTCATTCACACCAATAGCAGTGCGTTTTGACTCAATTACTTGCGTTTCTTGGAAGCAACGTATGCGCCAGCAGCCAATACAGCGGTTCCGGCATAAGCAAGAACGGCAATGTCACCGGCCTTCGGAGCCTTTTTGCTCTTCTTGGTGGCTTTCTTGTCGGTTGTCTTGTTGTCTTCCGTGCCCGGAACGACCGGAGCCGGTTTCTCTTCATTTGCCTTGGACTCTTCCGGTTTGGCTTCTTCTTTAGACTCCGAAGATTCCGGAGCTTCAATCGAATCCTCAGTTCCCAGAACGTCCTGGTATGCCTTCAAAACACGTGCATCCAGCTTCAGTTCCTTCAAAGTAGCTTCAGAAATGAACGTGCGTTCTTCGGCCAGTCTGCCCAAGAAATAAGCAACAAGGTCCTTCTCGGCTAAAGCAACCAGTTTCGGGTTGATTTCGTTTTTAATGGTCTCAACCGTGAATTTGCCCTTCAGATTCGTAATACGTTTTAAAACGTCCTCTTCTTTGTCCAGCTGGTCTTCTGTATCCTGCAGATCCACCTTTGCCTGAACCCATTTTTTCTCCGACGCATTATAAGTCTTTTCAGCATCATTAGCCAGCGGCTTCTCACCATAGTTGTCAACGTGCGTTTTCAGAGCGGCCGTTATTGCATCTTCTTTGTCTTTAATCTCAACCTTTTTATCCTCGATAGCCTTGTCTTGCTTTTTAATAGCCTGCTGAGCGGCCTCTGCAACACCTTGTGCAGTAGCCAGAGCCGTATGGTTCGCTTTCATCTCCGTTTCAGAGTCAGATACAAGGGTTACAAGCTCATCTTTCTTGGCTTAGAACGTTGCAATTGTCTTCTTCTAAGCTGCAACAACTTTTACATACGCATCAAGGGTTTTCTCTGCAGTAACAGTTGCATCTACGATTTTCGCGGAAAAAGGGGAAATTGTCCCCGTTCCCGTGCACGAATTTAACGCGAGCGGGTGGTTTCCGGCGTAAAATCGGTAAATGTCATCTTCCCGGTCTTCTTCTGCTGGCCGTGGTAGTAGGTGACGGTGACTGTATCGCCCTTCTTATACTTAAGAAGGATAGTTTTTAAGGTGTTCATGGATTCCACGGTCTCGTCGTTAATGGCCGTAATAATGTCATAGGGGGCAATGCCCATGGCGGCGGCGGGAGAACCGGGTACGACATCACGCACGACAACGCCGCTGTCCGTCGGGAGACCTTCGACGCCGCTGGCCGCTACCAGCTTCGTGTTTGCGCCGTTGATACCCATATAGAGGGGCGTATAGGTGCCTTCCGCCACGATCTTCTCCACGATGGGCTTGGCCGTGGAGACCGGAATGGCAAAGCCAATGCCATCCGCCGATTCCGGCTTGGCAGTATTGATACCAATGAGCTGGCCCTTGGCGTTTAGGAGCGCGCCGCCGGAGTTGCCACCATTGATGGCGGCGTCGGTCTGAATCAGGCCGTCCATAATGTTGCCGTCCTGCAGGGTAATGGAACGGTTCAGGCCGGAAATATAGCCGGATGTCAGCGTGGATTGCAAATCCAGGCCCAGCGGGTTCCCGATGGCAATGGCCTTATCGCCCACCTTTACGTCGGCCGCATTGCCAAACTCGATCGTTGGTAGATTTTTCTTTTCAACCTTGAGCACGGCCAAGTCCAGCGTGGCATCGGCCCACAGCACTTTGGCTTCTTGTTCTTCCCCTGTGGAGAGGCGCACCCGGACGGTACGGGCGTTGCCGCCGTTAACGACATGGGCATTGGTCAGGATATAGCCGTCGGGAGAAACGATAACACCCGATCCGACGGATTCGGAATATTGGGGGGTGCCGTAAAGAAACGGATTGCGGCTTACGTTCTTGGAGACGGTCGTGATGCCCACGATGGCCGGGATGGCCTTGGCCGCAATGGCATTTTCAACGGTTCTTTCCCCTTCCTTCAGCGATATCTGTACCTTTTGTGTGCCGTTTTGTGTGCCGGTGGCCGTGGTTGTATATTGCGCGGGCAGGGGTACATTCCCCGATGCCACAAGGGCTGCTCCGCCGCCGGCACCGAGCAAGGCTCCCGCCAGCACAAGGGCTAAGCCGCGCGCCAGACCACCCTTCGGACGATAGTTGCGCGCAATTTCTTCGCGCACAATGCGGCGCGTCGCCGCGTCTTCGTTCTGCTGTGTAAAGTTTTCATAGCGATCTTGGTCTGTCATGCTGTTCCCCTTTCCTTCTTTCATGGTGCCCTAAGCCTATCCGACGGCTTTGAAGGAAATATGTTACACAAAATTCACATATCCCGTGTGAGGCGGGTCAAGTAGCGAATCATGCGGCGACGCAATTGTTTCAAATCGCTCAGGGCGCGGTTCATTTCTTCTTGATATGCGAGTAGCGTTCGGCGCATCCGACGCGGATTGTCCGCTTGTCCCGGGAGCGGTTGGGGTGCAACCTTGAGCGGTTCCATGGCGGCTACCTCGTCGCGGAATGCCGTGTGGTTATGCACGAGGCTTAAAAACCTTTCCATAGTAGTTGCCGTCTGCAACAGTCTTTTGCGCAACAGATGCTGCTGTCCCGCTTCCGTCAGCGGATGCAGGGTGGAGAGGACAGGCTCCTCCCGCTCTTCCAAGCGCTGCCGCACACGACGAATCCCTGTCTCCAATGTAGCAATAAGCTGATCAGCTTCTTCAATCCGCTTCCACACCCACATCGGTTCCGTCTCTATGCTTTTACAAAACCGTTCATAATCCCGCACCCGCTCTCTTTCCTTGCGGCGATTGGGAAAGCGTCGCTGTACCTTGTCAAAGGCACGCAGCGGCTTTTGATCTCCATACATAATGCCTCCTTTCCTTTCCTTACTATGTGTACCCCATTCCGTCACAGCAAATTGTCATTCTGCCACCCCTGTGGAAATCCTTTTTCCATTGAGATTCCTCGCGCCTTGCGTTACTATATTATCAATGGTAATACGTCAGTTTGCCCCGCTTCGGGGCCGTACCGTAGAGAAGCGTCCCGCACTTCGGGCTTCTAGGATGCGGGCAACCGCATGGAACCTTGCCCCGCCAAGGCCACGCCTTGTCGACGGCATAGAAAGAGAACGCTATGTCCACAAAAACGAAATTTTCTCGTGAGGAATTAGGTCCCTCTCTGTCAGCGATGAGCGCTTTGCGCACCATCGTGGAAACGCCTTTCTATGGCAATAATGTCGTAGAGGTGAAAACGTTGGCGGAAGCCTATGAGATGGCCAAGAACTCCACCGGCACCGTCGTGACGGATCTTCCCATCGAGCAGCCGGAAAAGCTGGGCCTGCCTGCCGATGCCAAAGTTTTATTGTTCAATGATGGCGCCGTCACCGGCCGTACCGCTGCCGCGCGTCGCATCGTCGGTGATGAAGGCGTGGATTCGAACACCTTGAATCGCCGCGTGATGGAAGCAGTCTATGACACGCGCTGGGGCACGATGTATCACGCCCAGGTCTTTGTAGGTCTGGATACGGATTTCATGGTGCGCGCCCACCTCTTAATCCCCGAAGGAGAAGAAAACATCCTTTATAACTGGATGCTGAATTTCCAGCCCTGCACTCCCGAATACGAAGAACTCTATGCCAAATCCAAGCCCATCGATGGCGAGGGAGACATCTACGTTTTCTCGGATCCGCAATGGTCGCATGAAGAGCACCCGCTGGGTCTAACCTACTTCGATTCCCAGCACAACTGCGCTGCTCTCCTGGGCATGAGATACTTTGGCGAACATAAAAAAGGTACGCTGACGCTGGCTTGGTCCATTGCCAACCGTCACAACTACGCCTGCTGCCACGGCGGTTGCAAGACCTTTAATCCGGACGGCGATTCCCCATTCACGCTGGCGGTCTTTGGTCTTTCGGGTTCGGGCAAATCCACCCTCACCCACGCCAAACACGACGGCAAATACGACATTCGCGTTCTGCATGACGATGCCTTTATCATCTCCACGAAGGACTTCAGCTCTGTGGCGCTTGAGCCATCCTACTTTGATAAGACGGCGGACTATCCTGCTTCATCGCCGGATAACAAGTATCTCTTGACCGTTCAAAACTGCGGTGTCACCTTGGATGAAAATGGTAAGAAGATCATCGTCTCCGAAGATATCCGCAACGGCAACGGCCGCGCGGTGAAATCCCGCCTCTGGTCCCCGAACCGTGTGGACGTCCTGCATCAGCCGATGAGCGCCGTCGCATGGATCATGAAGGATCCGGTTCTGCCACCACTGGTACGCGTGCATGACCCGAAGATTGCTGCCCTTATGGGTGCCACTCTTTCCACGAAGCGCACCAGCGCCGAACGTCTGGCCAAAGGCGTTGACCCCAACAAACTGGTCATCGAGCCCTACGCCAACCCGTTCCGCACCTATCCTTTGAACGACGACTACCGCAAGTTCCTTGCCCTCTTTGAGCAGGGCATCGATGGCTATATCCTGAACACCGGCTTCTTCCTGGATCAAAAAGTGCCCAAGGAAGTTACCATTGCTGCCATCGAAAGTCTCGTCGACGGCACCACGGAGTGGAAACCTTTGAAAGCCATGAAGGGCATGGAATATGCCGTGATCCCGGGCTTCGAAGTTCCCGATGACGCCGACTATCGCCAAGGCGTCCATCACAGCCTCGAGAACCGCACCAACTTCCTGAAAGAGCAGAAGGGCTTCAACCGCCTGCCGGACGACGCCATTGCTCTGCTGCTGGATCTGGAGAAGTAAAAGCGCCGGCGATTGCTCGCAAACGAGCGCGGCCTACAATTTGAATTAGGAAACGCCCCGCAAGGATCCCTTGCGGGGCTTTTTTACCATTAAGGAGCGACGTCTGCCGCGTCTTAGTCACTACGGCGGCTAGGTAAAAAGCAAATATTGAAAAATACCTAGTCGCCATGGGGCACCTATGCGCGATTTCGGACTAGGTAAAAACCATATATGGAAAAATACCTAGTCGCCGTGCGGTGCCCGTGTGTGATTTTGGACTAGGTAAAAAGCGTATATGGAAAAATACCTAGTCGCCATGGGGCACCTATGCGCGATTTCCGACTAGGTAAAAACCATATATGGAAAAATACCTAGTCGCTGTGGGGCATTCATGCGCAATTTTCGGCTAGGTAAAAAACGTATATGGAAAAATACCTAGTCGACATGCGGCGCCTGTGTGTGATTTTCGACTAGGTAAAAAGCGTATATGGAAAAATACCTAGTCGACACGCTTTGTTGCGCCGCACGAACCAGGCAAACAAATGCCGATCCTTGGGTATCAATAAAGAAAATATGGGAAATCGTCGCGTCGGACGGCCATAACAGCAGGAGGAGCAATGATGCAAAGAGAGGATCAACAATTGGAGAAAACGCCTACGGCAAAGGTTCCGCGCGTCGCCGCGCGCCCCGCCTCGCGTGAAGATGCCTCCCGCCCCCCGCGAGGCAATAGCTCCCGCACTCAGCATGGCAATGCCACCCGCGCGCCGCTGCAGCAGCGATTCCTCGGTTTTCTGTTTGGCTTTTTGCATCGGATGCGCAACCAAGATCTGCTCTATCGCGCCTCATCGCTATCCTACGACCTTTTGATGGCAAGCATTCCGCTCCTGCTACTCTTTGTGATGCTTGCATCGCTATTCTTTGCCCATCCCACCAATTCCGTCTACAGCCTTCTGCGCCTGTTGCCCGACGCCATCGCAAAAATCCTCGCCGAAGTTCTAGCGGTTCTCACGCAAAATGTCAATCCCGGCACCATCGGGTTTGGCTTGCTCTCCGCCATTTGGCTGGGCTCCAACGGCTTTAACAAGCTCATCTTGGACGTCAATACATCGCTCGGTTTCCGTCTGCGCGGCAAAAGCCTCATGCGTCGCTCCTTTGCAATGGTCTATACGGTGCTCTTTCTGACGGCCATTTTGCTTCTGCTCGTCCTCTTCGTCTTTTATCGCGGCTTAATGGGCGTCGCCGACAAAGCGATTCATGAGTTTGGCATTCGTGAGTTGGATGTGCTTGTCCGCCTCCTGCGTTCCTTCCTGGGCCGCGCGCTCCCCCTCTGCTTCTTCCTCTTTACGCTAGTGCTCTTCTATCGCACCGCTCCCTTGGTCAGTCATGGCAACATCACCTGGCGAGAATCCGCCTACGGCGGCATCGTCGCCGGCATCGGCATTCTGCTTTTGACCGGGATTTACGGCTACGTCCTCGACCACGTCTCCCGTCTTTCCCTCTACTTCGGCTCCCTAGCTGGTATTCTCGGTCTTTTTGTCTGGCTCAAATACACCTGCCTCATTCTCATCATCGGCGCTGAAACCATTGCCGTAGCTCGTTTGCGGAAGGCGAAGGCTAAAGGCATGGCGATGGAAAAAGGCGGAGCGATGGAAAAAGGCGGAGCGATGGAAAAAGGCGGAGCGAAAAAGGGAAAGGCGCGTTAGACACGGCAACTGGCGATAGCGGAGCAGGCAAGGCGCCGCCCAGCGACTAGGTATTTTCCCATATGCGCGTTTAACCTAGTCGAAAATCGCACACGAACGCCGTGCAGCGACTAGGTATTTTTCCATATTCGATTTTTACCTAGTCGCTGCACGGCGACTAGGTATTTTTCCATATTCGATTTTTACCTAGCTTACGAAGTTGCTGAAACGTGCTGCAACGCAATTTTCGGCGAATCCAAAATGCAGCCATAAAAATGGACCCGCCCAAAAGGTGTCGGCCTGGCGGCCGACGGTTATATAATAAGGAAGCCCGGCTTTGCCGGGCTTTAATAAAAATAAAAAAGGAAGGCGGCCCGAAAGGCCGCCTTCTGCTTCTTCCCTATTCGACCGCTGCTGACAGGCATTGGCGTTGCTCAGCCGGCACAAGCGCCGGCGGGTAATAACCTTGCTCAGTCCGCAGGGCATTCACCTCCCTCAGTCTGCCCAGGCGCAGGCGTGGGCAAAGACAATCTTGGCGCGCTTGATCATGGCTTCACGGGTAAAGTAGCCGATGTGCGGGGTGAGGAGGGTGTTGGGCGCGTGGAGGAGGGGTTCGGCGTCGGTGAGGGGCGGTTCTTGGTTAAAGACATCCACCGCCGCACCGGCAAGAACGCCATCGCTGAGGGCTTGGGCCAGATCGGCGGAGTTCACAATGGGGCCGCGGGCGCAGTTGATGAGAATCGCGGATGGTTTCATCTGGGCAAATTCGCGGGCGGCAAGAAAATCTTTGGTTTCGGGGGTGCTTGGCAGATGGACCGTGATGATGTCGGCGCGATGAAGGAGTTCGTCCAGGGGGACGTATTGGAGACCGATGGCTTTGACGTCGTCATGTTCGGAGCGATTGGTGCCGATCAAGTTGGCGCCGAGGGCGGCAAAAAGTTGGGCAACGCGTTTCCCGATGCGGCCGGTGCCGATGATGCCGACGGTGCGGCCGGCAATTTCATTCCCAAGGAAGTCGGCGGCGCAGCCACCGTGCCGAAGGGCTATGTCGGCTTCTCCTAGGCGGCGCAAGAGGCTAATGGTCATGCCGAGGACAAGCTCAGCAACGCCTTCGTCAGAGTAGCCGGCGGCATTGATGACCTGAATGCCTTTGGCTTCGGCTTGCGCCACGGGCACGTGATCCGTGCCGGTAAAAGCGATATTGATGTATTTCAGGTTGGGAGCGGCGTCCAGGACGGCTTCCGGCATGGGCGTATTGGCTAAAATGAGTTGGTCTGCATCGCCAAGGCGAGCGATCCATTCTTCGAGCGTGGCTGGCTTCGTATCGTAGGCGGTGAAGGTGTTGTTCCCATCGCGAAGCGGGGCGGAGAGGATGTCCAGCAATTCTTTTGAAATATTTAACGGCTCCATCAATACGGTTTTCATAACAACTCCTTTCGTGACATGGTGTGGCCATGTCGTGGCTGCCTTACGCTATCAATCTTTGGACGGGGTGTCTTTGCGTTCTTGTTCCTCCGGCGTCGGGTAACGCACGCAGGCTAAGGTGAGGCCGACGGCATAAAGACCGTTGGCATAGAGGGTGCTGAGGCCTTCCTGCATCGTGTGACCGGTGGTATAAAAATCATCGCAAAGGATACCGACGCCGGAAGGCGGTTGGCGGAGCGCATCGGGTAAGGGGAAAAATGCGCCTTCCACATTGCGAATGCGTTCCAGTGCGCCCGCCTTCTTTTGGGCACGGCGATGGCCGGCTTTTTCCAGCAATGGACGCAGCGGAATGTGTAGGTCGCCGGAAAGGCGTGCGGCAAACGCTGCGGCCGGATTCGAGGCACGAAGCACTTCGTTGCGATGTGTCTGCGGTATAAAGGATACCCAGCGCAGACGGGAGAGCAACGGGTGTTGCCGGACATAGGCGCTGAGCATGGCACAAAAGACGGATTCGTAGGCCGTTTGGCGCTGGAATTTATAGGCGCTGAAATGGTCGCGCAGGAAGCGATTATAAAAGTAGGCGCTGAAGGAATAAAAAGGGAGCGTGGTCGGCAGGCTGTGACAGGCGCCGACAGGTTCCAGGGCGTCGGTACAGGAACGGCAAAGGCCGTAGGCGCCGTCAGCCACTTGACCGCAGAAGGGGCAGACGTCTTTGGAAAGAAATAAAAAGGACATGGCAACTCCTTATATTTCGCGATACCGCGTCAGAGCGTCGCGCAAGCGTTCATCCAGCGATGCATTGCGTCGACGGGTGTAGTTGTTTTCGACCATGCGCTGAAGCGTTGCTGTATCGCCGACGCAAATGCAGAGATTGCGAGCGCGCGTCATAGCGGTGTAGAGAATGTTACGGGTGAGGAGCATTGGGGCACCGGGCACGATAGCAATCACAACGCAGGGAAATTCGGAGCCTTGGGATTTATGAATAGTGATGGCATAGGAAAGGTCCAGTTCGCGGAATTGCTTGGGTTCGTAGTGCGCCAGGCGCCCGTCATAATCCACGGTCATGGCATCGCCATCCGGATCGATGGCGGTAAGAACGCCAAAGTCCCCGTTGTAGACCCCTTCTCCTTCATCGCCATGAAGCTTCCATGGCAATTCATAGTCATTTTTAATTTGCATCACCCGATCGCCTTCGCGAAACAGGTGATCGCCCACTTCCATTTCATTTTTGCCTTCGCGGGGCGGGTTTAAAGCGCGCTGTAGGCGCTCGTTCAAGGTGATGACGCCGCATTCGCCCTTCTTCATGGCGGAGAGCACCTGAATGTCTTCAAAGGGAGAAAAGCCGTAGTAGGCAGGCAGGCGGCGCGTGACGAGATCTTCGATGAGATCGGCGGCATCGCGCACATTTCGCGTGGGAAGAAAGAAGAAATCGCCGGCATCCTCGTTGGCCACGGGTACTTGGCCGCGACGAACGCGGTGGGCATTTTGTACGATGCTCGAGCGTTCCGATTGGCGATAAATATGTTCGAGGCGCACGGTGGGAATGATGCCCGAAGCGATAAGGTCATGCAGGACGTTGCCGGCGCCGACGGAAGGCAACTGATCCGTATCGCCCACGAGAACCAGACGGGCGGTATCGCTAAGAGCGGAGGTGAGGTGTGCCATGAGTTGCAAATCCACCATGCTGACCTCATCCACAATCACTGCATCCGCGTCCAAGGGGTTCTCGGCATTCCGTTCCGGAAGAGATGTTTCTTCCCCGCCGCGATAGCCGAGCAGGCGATGGATGGTCAACGCTTCTCGGTCCGTGGACTGTTCCAATCGCTTTGCGGCGCGTCCAGTCGGTGCTGCCAGCGCTGTGGCCAGATGATTTTCATCAAAGAGTTCCAAGACGGCGCGCACGATGGTGGTCTTGCCAGTGCCGGGGCCGCCGGTGATGACTAAGACGGGTGATGCTGCCGCTTCAGCAATGGCCGCTTGTTGCTGTGCGTCGGCGGTGAGGCCGATAGCCCGCTGCAATGCCTCCAAGTCCACGGAAAGCGGCTCGCGCGGCTCCTCCAAGAGCGTCACGAGGCGCTGTGCCACGTCGTGTTCCGCCGTATCCAAGCGACGCAAATACAGTCGGCGGGTTTTCGTGTCGCGGACGAGTCTCTGCTTCAAAATCAGATCAAAGCATGCCTCTTCTTTTGAGGAAGGCACTTCGCCCAAGAGTTTCTCCAAGCCGCGATCCAGCTCCTTGTCCGTCAAATAGCAGGCGCCGTCGGAAAGTGCCGCGCGCTCGCAAAGATACGCAATCCCCGCTTTCGTGCGTTGTAAGGAGTCCTTTTGGACGCCGGTCTTTTGCGCAATGGCGTCGGCGGTGAGAAAGCCGATGCCTTCCACCTGATCCACCAATGCATACGGATCTTTCTCAATCTGTTCTTTGGCATCCTGCCCATAAACGCGATAGATTTCCTGTGCGGTGCGCGGACCGATGCCAAGCCCCTGGAGATAGAGCATGGTTTGCTGGGAGGCTTCTTGCGCAATGAGCGCTTCCTGAATTTCCGCGGCTTTCACGGGACCGATGCCGCGCAGCTGCAACAGAATGGAAGGCTCTTCCCGCAAAATCGTCAGCACATTCGTACCGTATTCTTCCACCAATTGGTGCGCACGTTTGGGACCGATGTGCGGAATGGCGTCGGAGGCAAGATAGCGCTCCAACTGTTCTGTGGTCGTGGGCTCAATTTTTTGAAACTTTCTGACTGACAGCTGTTCACCGTATTTCGGATGGTAGACGAGATCGCCCTCAAAGGCCATATCCTCCCCTTCTGAAAGCGCAAAAAAAGTGCCTACGCAAGGGAGATCGCCATCCGGTGTGGACAGCACGCAAACGGTCCATCCACTCTCTTCATTGCGATAGCGGATTTTTGATACCGTTCCCTTCACTTGCATAGGCACCTCGTTTTTGATTGTTATTCGACAAAGCGCTCAATATCGGCGCCCAGTCCCTTGAATTTCTCTTCCAAATGGTAATAGCCGCGATCCAGATGGTAAATATTGTGGACTTGCGTTTCCCCATCTGCAACAAGGCCCGCCAAAATCAACGCAGCACCGGCCCGCAGGTCCGTCGCGTTCACTTTGGCGCCCACCAAATGATCCACGCCACGCACAATGGCTTCATTGCCATCCGTCACAATGAGCGCGCCCATTTTATTGAGCTCATCCACGTGCATGAAGCGATTCTCGAACACGGTCTCTTCAACGCGGCTTTGCCCTTTCGCAATGCACATCAGTGCCATGAACTGCGCCTGCACATCCGTCGGAAAGCCCGGATAGGGCAATGTCCGAATCTTCGTGGCTTTCAAACGCCCGTTGGACTGCACGAGAATCGTATCGTCATCATTATCTTGAATGGTCACGCCGACCTCTTGGACCTTCGCCAGAATCGGACGAATATGGTCGGAGAGAACGTTACGAATCTCCACGGTACCGCCCGTCATCGCCGCAGCCACAATGAAAGTGGAGGCTTCAATGCGGTCGGGAATAATCGTATGACGCGTACCATGCAGTTTTTCGACCCCTTCCACCAGGATGGTCGAGGTTCCCGCGCCGCGCACTTTGGCGCCCATTTTATTCAAGAAATTCGCCAAATCCGTGATCTCCGGCTCCTTGGCGGCATTCTCAATCACTGTTTCACCTTTCGCCATGGTCGCCGCCATCATGATATTTTGCGTCGCACCAACCGAGGGAAAATCCAAGTAGACCTTGCCGCCGACTAAACCGCCATCCGGCGCTTTTGCCCCCACGGCATCCGGCTCTTCATCGATTTCTGCCCCCAACGCCTTAAATCCCTTAAGATGTAAATCCACCGGTCGTTTTCCGATATTGCAACCGCCGGGCATCTTCGTATAGGTGCGTCCCAAGCGCGTTAAAAGCGGCCCCATCACAACAAATGAGGCACGCATCCGATTCATAAGCTCCCCCGGCGTGACCGTTTTGGTCACCTTCGACGCATCAATACGAATGGTTTCCTTATCCAAATACTCCACTTCCACGTCCAGGGCGCGCAATACTTCAATCATGACTTCCACATCTTTTAAGGGCGGCACCTGTTCCAGGATAATTTCTTCCGTCCCCAACAGCGATGCGGCAAGAATCGGCAAAGCGGCATTTTTCGCGCCACTGATCGTGACAGATCCTTTCAACGGGCCACGATTGCGCACACGAATATATTCCATAGAGCCTCCTACCTTATCTTTACTTCGTACCAAACAGACGGTCTCCGGCGTCTCCCAAACCCGGCAGAATATAGGCATCTTCGTTCAATTTCCGGTCCATCGCGGCTAAAGTGATATCCACATCCGGATGCTTTTCCTGTACCAGCTTTACACCTTCCGGCGCACCAATAATGCAAACCGCATTAATTTTCTGGCAGCCTGCCTCTTTCAAAAAGTCGATGGACGCCACCATCGAGCCACCCGTTGCCAACATCGGATCCAACACGAAAATATCGCGATTGGCAACGTCTTGCGGCAATTTCAAATAATACTGCACCGGCATATGAGTGCTCGGATCCCGATACAGACCCACATGTCCGACCTTGGCCGTCGGGACGATATCCAAGAAGGAATCCACCATGCCCAGACCGGCACGCAAAACCGGAACAATGCAAAGTTTCTTGCCCGTCAAACGGTACCCCGTTGTCGGCTCCATCGGCGTCTCCAACGCGTATTCTTCCAGCTGCAGTCCCCGTAACGCTTCGTAGGCCTCCAACAGAGCAATTTCCTTGACCAAATGACGAAACTCATTCGTTCCGGTATTTTTATCCCTCAATATAGACACCTTGTGTTGAATCAGCGGATGATCCAGTACGACCAACTTTCCCATTTTGCCCCCCTTACCGAGTGTTTTTTTTAATTTTATCACAGAATGGACAGGGACGCCGCCTCCTTGCAAAGATTCACGGGAAGCGAGGTGCTGGTGGGCTGAGACTGGGATCTGAGGGAGCTGGGAGGGCGAGGGCTTGCGCCGGAGGGCTGGAGGCGGGGACGGTTACGGCGGCTTTTCGCACTTTTGCCTTTTGCCCCCGTAATGGGGGCGCCGGTTTTACGGCGGCTTTTCGCACGTTTGCCTTTTGCGACAATTCCGTTCATGTTTATATATAAGGAAGTCTCTTTCGGCGATGTTATAAGAAGGAAGGCGGCCCAAAAGGCCGCCCTCCTTTTTTTCTATAGCCGCCCGCCGCAGGCGGGCACCTTCTCTTACAAATCGCCGGCCGCAGGCCGGCTCCTTTCGGCGCCGCAGGCGCCATATCAAAGCGCCGCGCGAGCGCCGCTTTTTTATACCGTGCCTTTTCCACTTTTTGCCAAAAAGCACGGTAGCGTTCGCCCTTCACGCCGCTTTTTTTACCGTGCCTTTTCCACTTTTTGCCAAAAGGCACGGTAGCGCACACACCTCCATCCGCCTTTTTTACCGTGCCTTTTACACTTTTTGTCAAAAGGCACGGTAGTTTCAGCCAGTCCGCCAATTTTTTATACCGTGCCTTTTCCTCTTTTTGCCAAAAGGCACGGTAGCGTTCGCTCTTCACGCCGCTTTTTTTACCGTGCCTTTTTCTCTTTTTGTCAAAAGGCACGGTAGTTTTCGCCCTTCACGACGCTTTTTTATACCGTGCCTTTTCCTCTTTTTGCCAAAAGGCACGGTAGCTTCAGCCAATCCGCCAATTTTTTATACCGTGCCTTTTCCTCTTTTTCCCAAAAGGCACGGTGGCGTGCACCACTCCAATCAGAGCCATGTCAAACCGCGATGCTGGCGGGCACCTTCTCTTTCCCCTCGCTTGGCGGCGAAGAGGAAAAATTCGCCCTGCGGCGTCCTTTTTTATCAAAATAATCGCCCTGAGGCGTTCATTTTTATCAAAAAAAATTGCGCCGACGCATTCATTGTTTTATCAAATCAATGGCGCTAACGCGTTAATTGCTATATTGAAATAATTTCGTTGACGGGCTTATTGCTGAAAGGAAACTATCGATTGTTGCCTTATACATTAAGGCAAAAAAAATCAGGAAACGTGGATAATATTGCCGCCGGCGGATTTCATCAGGCGATTCATGATGGCTACGCCATAGCCTTGCGCCCGTATGCCCATGACAAAGATTTCGTCGCACTTGGCGCGGTCCAGTTCCCGCATGAGACGAAAGATTCTTTGGCCCATGGTATCGATGAAGGTACCGTTGCCCATGGAGCGGATTTCTGTGTTTTTCGCGGGTAAGGTATCGCGTAGATACTGGGCGCCCTGATTGAAAACCATAAAGCCGACTTTTTTGTCCATGGCTTCCCGGAGATGGAAATCCTCCACCATGCGCTTCAATACTTTGGTATCTTCGCCGGCATAGATGGTCACGAGCGCTTTTGGGGCATAGTGGCGATACTTCATGCCTGGCGATTTCGGCGGTGCTTGTTTCGGATCTCTCTTGCTGTGCCGTGCCGCTTCAGGCGATTCCAGCGCGGAAAGATTTTGATATTCAAGTGCGGGGTCGAGACGCACGCCAGGGAAATAATTATTCAGCATGCTGAGCGGATAGAAGCCGGGGCGCAGTATGGTCGGGATGGGTTCCGTTAAATCCAATACGGTAGATTCCACGCCAATATCGCAGGCGCCGCCATCCAAAATGAGCGGAATGCGTCCCTGCATATCCTCCAAAACATCGTAAGCCGTCGTCGGGCTGGGGCGTCCGCTGCGATTGGCGGAAGGGGCAGCAATGGGCGTGTCCGCTTGTGCAATCAGCGAGCGCGCAACTTCGTTCACAGGCATACGAATAGCAACCGTCGGGCCACCAGCGGTTACTGCGTCGGGCACAAGATCGGATTTCTCGAAAATAAAGGTAATGGGACCCGGCCAAAGGCGGGCGAACGCCGCTTTATGAAGCGGATTGACATAGGTAACCAAAGGGTCGAGCATGGCTAAGTTAGCAATGTGCAAAATGAGAGGGTTGTCCTGAGGACGTCCCTTTGCTTTAAAAATTTTAGCTACCGCTTTTTCATTTAAGCCGTCGGCTCCCAGGCCGTATACGGTTTCCGTCGGGAAAGCGACGACTTCCCCGGCTCGAATCAGTTCCGCTGCTTCCGCAATGGTGGATGCCGAGGCGCGCGTTGCCGGCAATACCCGCGTCATAAAGAGCGGAATCACGTTAAAATCGTCATCCTCGTTCGGATCCAAGCCGTCAAAAAAACTCATCGATTCTTCTCCTTTGCTCGACTGATTGCTGCGGTCAGCTTTGGCACCAGTTGCTTCTTACGGGACAACAAGCCGATGCCGGGGAAACAATGGTCTTGCAGTTTTTCGTGAAATTCCTGTGCAATTTCTTCTGCGAAAGCTCCATCGATAAAAATCAGGGAGTTCTCGGCAAAAATATCCGTCACCACCAACAGATACGTTTCTAAGCCTTGCTCTTTACGCAGTTGCTGCATGGAGCGTATCAGTTCCGGCTCCATTTCCTTGAGGCTGTCACTGTTGAGCGTAAACACTTGCGCGACCTTGACCTTGGAGCCTTCAATATCAAACGGCTTTACGTCGCCCGTCAATAGATCAATCGGATCTTTGCCCGTTAGGTCTGTACCCGCGCGGAACATTTCCATCGCATATTTTTCAACATTTATACCGGCGATGGGAGCCAGGCGTTCCAGTGCCAATCGGTCCAAGTCGGTCGTGGTCGGGGAGCGCAACAGAAGCGTATCGGAAATAATGGCAGAGCACATCATGCCTGCTGCTTCTCGTGACGGGCGAACACCCTGCTCAAAGTACATCTGCGAAATAATCGTGGAGGTACAGCCCACCGGCATAACGCGAAAATAGATGGGGGCCGCAGTATTGACGTTGGCCACGCGATGGTGGTCGATGATTTCCAAAATATCTGCGCGATTCAGATCCGGCACGGATTGTGTGGATTCATTATGGTCCACTAATATGATCTTCTTTTTCGGCGTATTGATCAAATGATAGCGACTGATGGAGCCCACGACTCTGTCTCTTCCGTCAAGCACCGGGTAGGAGCGAAAGCGCGTTGTTGCCATGATTTCCTGTACTTCATCCAGATATTCCGAGAGATGAAAAGTCACCAGATTTTCGGAGGTCATCAGGAAGCGAACCGGCACCGCCTGCGGCAACAGGCGCGCCGTAGAATAGGTGGAATTCGGCGTGCGCAGCACCGTCACGCGATACGCTTTGCACAGTTCCTCCATGCCCTCGGCCAGCTCGGCATTGTTGGTCAAAATCAAGACCGAGGCGCCGATGCGAATGCTTTCTTCCTGCGCTTTTGGGCGATCCCCCACCACGACAATATCATTTTCCGCAATGATTTCGTTGATATGATCCATGGCATGGATATGGATGGATCCGCTGCGCTCCCGTGGCTTCTCCGGCCAATAGACAATCTGCCCCGATAGCACTTCAACAATGTTTTCCAGCGGTGTCTCCGAGCGTCCCAAAATATTGTCGTTCCACACCGTCGCATACGAATTCGTGATATTGGACAGTGAAATGACGCCCAGCAATTTTTGATCGTCGTCCACGATGGACAGCGAGTTTTGGTGATTTTCCTGGATAATCTGTGTGGCGCGCGCTAACGTCGTCGTTGGTGAAATGCCGTAACTGGTATCGATATTGATTTCGGAAAGCTGCGCCTGCATGGTATCACGGAAAATTGGCGATTTCACACCAAAATAGTCTAGGGCAAAACGCGTTTCCTGATTGATATCACCGAGGCGAATGGGTACCGCCTCATAATCCGTCGTGCGGTTTTTCAGTTCGGCATACGCAATGGCGGAGCAGATGGAGTCTGTGTCTGGCACCTGATGCCCACTGATATACAGAATTTCGTTGTGCTTCATTCCTTCTCCTTTGTTTCTTGAAGGGGCTTTTCCGCCTCATTCTCCTCTGCCACGCGAATGGGCTCTTTCCCGCTTTCCACGCGCGTTTGATTCAACAGCTCCATGAACTCTTCTCCCGTAATGGTTTCGCGTTCCAGTAAGAATGAAGCAATGGCATGCAGTTCCTTTTCATTTTCTTTCAGGATCGTAAGCGCCGTCTCGTGGGCTTTTTTCAGAATTTCCGCCACACGCGCATCCACATCGGCTGCCGTCGCATCCGCCGCCATCAATGCCGTATCCTCGCTAAGATAGGGGCTATTCACCGTTTCCAGCGCCATGAAATCAAACGCATCGCTCATGCCAAAGCGCGTCACCATCGCGCGTGCCATCTTCGTGGCGCGTTCAATATCATTCGAGGCGCCCGTGGTTTTCGTATGGAAGATCAGCTCCTCCGCACTGCGGCCACCGGTGAGCGTAGCGATGTCACGGAAAATATCGTCGCAGGTCATGATGACTTTTTCCTCTTCATCTACTTGCATAGTATATCCCAGCGCACCCGACGTACGCGGAATAATTGTGATTTTCGTAACCGGAGCCGTTTCCTTCTGAATGGCTGCCACCAGCGCATGACCGACTTCATGATACGCAATAATCTTCTTGTCCCGATCCGTAATGACGGCGTTTTTCTTTTGCTGACCGGCGATGACCGTTTCCACGGATTCAATCAAGTCCTCGGTTTTAACCGCATCGCGCCCTTCACGCACCGCGCGCAGCGCGCCTTCATTAATGATATTGGCCAAATCTGCGCCGGACGTGCCGGCCGTCATGCGAGCCACCTGCTTAAAATCCAGATCATCATGCGTTTTAATCTTCTTCGCATGCACGCGTAAAATGGCTTCTCGACCACGAATATCCGGCAGCTCCACCCGAATCTGTCGATCAAAGCGCCCCGGACGCGTCAACGCCCGATCCAAAATTTCCGGTCGGTTCGTTGCCGCCAAAATTACGACGCCGCTGTTGCCCTCAAAACCGTCCATCTCGCTCAACAGCTGATTCAACGTCTGTTCGCGTTCATCGTTGCCACCAATCCCCGCCGTATCGCGGCGTTTGCCGATCGCATCAATTTCATCGATAAACACGATGCACGGCGCTTTTTTCTTGGCTTCTTTGAACAAGTCGCGCACCTTTGCCGCACCCATGCCGACGAACAGCTCCACAAACTCCGAACCCGACATGGAGAAGAATGGCACATGCGCTTCACCGGCCACTGCCTGCGCCAGCAATGTTTTTCCGGTTCCCGGAGGCCCTACGAGGAGCACGCCCTTCGGCGATACTGCCCCGATTTCACTGTATTTTCCTGGATTTGACAAAAAATCCACCACTTCCAGCAATGAATCCTTGGCTTCATCCTGTCCCGCCACATCGGCAAAACTCTTGCCACTCTTGGCTTTCACATAGACCTTCGCATTCGACTTGCCGAAGCTCATCGCTCCTGAACCCTGCACCTGCGTGATGATGCGCCGTCCCATGTACCACAGAAGGCCCAATGGCAACAAGAACGTCAGCAAAAATCCCAGCAGCGGATTGGGCGTCGTCGGTATTTCCGCCGTGTACTGCACGCCCTTCTCCTCCAGCTTCTTGGTCAAGTCCTCACTCTCCCACGGGCCGGTCTTCATCTTCACGACGCTGCCGTTCTTTTGCTTCACTTCAAAGGTGTAGCCCGTTGCACTCTTCTGCACCTTATTGACTTTCCCTTCGTCCAACAATTGTACAAACGAGGAGTACGCAATCTCTTTCACGCGGCTCTCCGTAATCATCGGGCTGATAATCAACTGAATAATGATAAGCACCACAAAAACGGCTAAGTAGTAGTAAATTATCGGTCGCTTCTTGTTGTTGTCATCTTGCATATTTTCCTCTTCCTTTCAGCTTTTCTATCCGAATCGCAAGCGCGTCGCGCTTTTATCCCCTCTTAGCGATGGCAGCGCTAGAGCTACTTGCTTTTTTTAATATTTGTTTCGTTATTATACCCTTTAAATATGAGGTTTGCGTGTTGCTAACGATCGTACAGAGGCGATAGTACTTCGTGTAAAAAATAGATTTCCCCGCAGAGTTGGGTATAAGGACGATAGAAGTCGGAAGAAACGTACCGAGCGTTCCGCTCTCGGGGTGACTAGCTTTTCCGATCGTCTAGGGTTGACAGTGGAGGATGTTAGAGCGTACATAGAACCCACCTTAGGAGGTAAGAATGGGCATTATTCGCGCGTTAGCCGGTGCCATCGGCGGCGGTTTGGCCGATCAGTGGCTGGAAGTTTACGAATCGGACTATATGGGGCCGAGCACTATTACAGCGCCAGGCGTTATGGTGCGACAGAATGACTCCCGCAATTCGAATCGCAAGGGGACGGCAGATACGATTTCCAACGGCTCGATTATCCAAGTGAAGGAAGGCCAGTTCATGCTGTTAGTCGATGGCGGAAAAGTGATCGACTACTCGGGCGAAGCCGGTTATTTCAAAGTGGATAATTCGTCCATGCCATCGCTGTTCAACGGGGAATTGGGCGATACCGTAAAGGAGACCTTCAATCGTGTGCGTTTTTCAGGTACGACGCCGTACAAACAAACCACGTATTTCCTCAATATGCAGGAAATCCGCGGGCTGAAGTTTGGAACGCCGGCACCGGTCAACTACTTTGATAATTTCTATAACGCGGAGTTATTCCTGCGTGCGTACGGTTCCTACACCATTCGCATTACGGATCCGCTGAAATTCTATGTGCAGGTTGCCGATCATGATGCGGATAGCAGCATTGATGTGGCAGATATGAGTGAACAGTATCGCAATGAATTTTTGACGGCATTCCAAACGGCTCTCAATAAGATGAGTTCCGACGGACAGCGCATTTCCTTCGTCCTCTCGCGTGGCGATGATCTGGCCAAGTACATGCAGGATGTGCTGGATGAGAAGTGGCAGGAATTGCGCGGCTTCCAAGTCGAATCGGTAGCGATTGCTTCGATTTCTTATGATGAAGAGTCGCAGAAGCTCATCAATATGCGTAATCAGGGCGCTATGCTCTCAGATGCCTCCATCCGCGAAGGTTATGTCCAAGGCTCCATTGCTCGCGGACTGGAATCCGCCGGCAGCAACGAGGCCGGTGCGGGTCAAGGCTTCTTCGGCATGGGCGTAGGCATGTCCACGATGGGCAGCGGCTTTGGCACATTCTCGCAGAATAATGCGGAACAAATTCGCCAACAACAGGCACAGCAAGCCCAGCAGGCGCAGCCGGCGCCGAATCCCGATGCGGCAGAAAATCACGCAGGAGCGGAGACGGTAATGGCCGGTGTCGCAACGTCAACATGGACGTGCCCGCAATGCGGCATTACCAATACCGGGAAATTCTGCAGTGAATGCGGCACAAAAAAGCCGGATGCATCGCTGAAATGCCCGAAGTGCGGCAAACCGGTAAGTCCCCAATCGCGCTTCTGCCCGGAATGCGGCCAGAAGCTACAAAGCGAACCTCCGTCCGAAGCGTCGGATGCTAAAACAACCGACGAACAAGAATAGAATTTGAAAGGAGTGCATTTTGAATAACAAAGACATTAACAAGCAGAATGAGGAGGCCATGAAGGCTAATAACGCAGAATTGAACCGTAATGCCCGCAATACAGATTTCTACACGGATAACGCCATCAATAACGACAAGCCTCTTGAGGAGCATGACAACCGGGAAAAAGGCAAGGAAAAAACCGATGCCGCTAAAAATCTGAGTGGCCAAGAATAAACGGAGGATGAGAAGAAGACAGAAAAATAAAGTAGAGATGAACAAAACAGAAGGGAGGCGGTTGACGTCTCCCTTCTGCTTTGCGGTATGGTTTAGCGCCTCGTATTTTATACAAACGGCTGTGCAAAACTGGCATAATAGAAGGGTACGGGACCGCTTGACCGGTTTCGGGCACAAAAAAAGCGGCTGACGGGAATCGAACCCGCGCATCCGGCTTGGGAAGCCGGTGTTCTACCATTGAACTACAGCCGCAAAGATTGCATTTATGATAACACTTTTTGTGGTGGGGCGCCAGACGGGCGTCCAAGATTCCCTTTTTAGAAAGGATGCCTATGTACTCTGTATCCCCTGACGCATATGAACCGAGGCATGACAAACGTGATTCGATTCATGACGCGCGAGAAGTGATTCTTAACGAATTGCCGCGCCTCGATTGGAAGGTGGAACTTCTCAATGCCTTAACCCATGGCATCGGTGTCGTGTTGGGCGTTGTGTTTCTGGTAATGCTTCTCATTACCGAGGTGCACCACCAACGTCCGATCGGTATCGTGGCTTTTGCGATCTATGGCGGTTGCTTTATTTTTCTGTTTTTGGCCAGCACGGTCTACCATTCCGTGCCCGCACCCAAAGTTAAATCCATCTTGCGAATCTTTGACCATGTTGCCATTTTTCTGTTCATCGCCGGCAGCTTCACGCCGCCGATATTGCTCCTGATGACGGGCCTGGAACGCATTCTTCTCTTGAGCGTAATTTGGATCATTGCTGTAGGCGGGACCGTGTTTAAGGCCGTCACGTTTCGTAGCTACGATCGCCTCAAAGGCGTTTCCACCTTTTTATACATCTGTATGGGCTGGCTGGGCATTTTCCTGGTGCGCCTGCTTCTCACCGAGCGCCCCTGGCCGCTCTTTGCTCTGATTCTTCTCGGCGGCATTCTCTATTCCGTCGGTACAGTCTTTTACCGCATGAAAAAATGGAAATATCACCATGTGATCTGGCACCTGTTCGTGCTGGCAGCCGCCGTGGCTCATTTCATCGGCTATTACTTTTACTTATAGCCGTGGCAATGCCGCCATCCGGCGCTCCACGGTGCAGCGTCTCGCGACAAGTCCATCGCCAAGTACAAAACGGAAAGGAAAACCATGCAAAACATTTTAATTGTGATCGATATGCAAAATGATTTTATCGATGGCGCTTTGGGCTCCAAAGAGGCGCAGGCCATCGTCCCCTACGTCATCGATCGGGTGAAGACGTTTGACGGCACTGTGCTCTTTACGCGCGATACCCATCGCGACAATTACATGGATACGCAAGAGGGCAAATATCTGCCTGCCCCGCATTGTCTCCGCGGCAGCGACGGCTGGCAAATTCAAAAGGATCTGGAAGCGCTGCGCACCACAGAAGTCATTGATAAGGTGACCTTCGGGGCAGCATCCCTCCCGGCCATCCTGTCCGATCTCGACGATCACGATCGCATCGCCTCTATCACATTGCTGGGACTGGATACCGATATCTGCGTCATTTCCAATGCCTTACTCATCAAGGCCTTCTTCCCCGAAATTCCTTTGAAGGTAGACGCCCGCGGCTGTGCCGGCGTCACCCCCGCCTCCCATCGCACGGCTCTCGAAGCGATGAAGGCTTGTCAAATCGAAATTTTAAACGAGCGCAATCATTAAAACAGCGATGCACTTTTACGACAGGGAACTTTAGTGACTAGGAGGCATTATGAAAAAAAGTATTTTATGCGTCGTCGCAGCAATGCTCTTATTAACGGCTTGTTCGTCGTCCTCGAAGAAGGCAGCGCAACAGGCCATGAATGAAAACGCCGCTTCCTATTCAGAAGAAATACGTGCGTTAAAGGACAAACTGGAAAAACTGGAACAGGAGAATGATGCGCTGAAAAAGAGTGCACAAGAAGAGGCTAGTGCGATGAACGACTCGGCAAAGCCCGAGAAGCTCCGTCTGGGCGAAACGTGGAAAGTCCCGGGCCTCTTCACCCTCACCATCAATTCCGTCACATCGACAACGAAGCGTAATGAATATGCCGAGAAAAAGCCCGCGCAGGTGGTCATCATTAACTACACTTATGAAAATCTCGGCTTCCAAGGCGACTCGCAAGATCTCTACATCACGCCCGAGCGTGTTGTTGACGCAGAAAAGTCCATGGGCTTCTCCTATCCCATCCAGGAAGGCGCCGACCCCATTCCCACGCCCATCGGTGCCAAGATGGAAAATGCCACCTCCGCCCACGGTTTGCTGCACCCCAGCAAGGAAATGGACATTTACTTTTCCGTCTACGAATCCAACGGCAATAAGCACGCCGCCGTCTTTCGCGCGCCGATTACGGAAGCAAAGTGATAATAAAGGAGGCGGCCCAACAGGCCGCCCTCCGCATCTTCACTAACCGCCCGCCGCAGGCGGGCACCTTCTTTTACAAACCGTCGGCCGAAGGCCGAATCCTTACGGCGCCGCAGGCGCCAATATCAATCCGCGCCGCGCAAGCGGCGCTCCTTTTTATGCTCGTTACAACCGTCGGCGACATTTGCTTTCGCCAGTGACTTCTTCTATTGCCAGCGACTTGTTGTATCACATACTGCTTCTTGACGTTTTATGGCTGCGCGCCCCATGTTATTTTCAAAATGGCAAAATAACATGGGGCGCCAGGAGGAGCTTTTCGTGGTTTTGCCCCATGTTATTTTTCAAATCACGAAATAACATGGGGCGCCAGGCCTGCCTTTTTGTCGATTTACCCCATGTTATTTTTCAGATCACGAAATAACATGGGGCGTCGGGACTTGTTTTTTGTCGTTTTACCCCATGTTATTTTTAAGAAGTGGAAAAAACATGGGGCGCTCTGGTTGTCGCTACCCCATGTTTTTTTGAAATTCAGGATATAACATGGGATAAAACAGCGTTTTTAAGAATTCATCGCCCCATGTTATTTTCAAAATAGCTAAATAACATGGGGTAAAACTGCATTTTTGCAGATTCATTGCCCCATGTTATTCATAAAATTGCGAAATAACATGGGGTACTCCGACTATCGATAGCATATCGCCCCCCCACGCTACTTGCCGCTGCAGGCGTGGTTGGCAGCGCCTCTTCTCACTTTGCGTTTTCAGTCGCCAATAGTGAATAGAAGGTGTCGACCTCGCGGCCGACGGTTTAGCCCGACGGTGTCAGCCCGCGGCCGGCGTTTTACCCAGAAGGAAGCCAAAGGCCCGAACGTTTCCGTTCGGGCCTTTGGCTCTGCTTTAATAATCATTGGCGCGACGCTTTGTGGCGTCTTCATGCCGTTCATACGCTTGCTTTCTCATGGCATGAATGCCGTTCACGCGACTCTCTATTTTTGTTTCGACTTTGACTTCGCGTATTTCTGTATCGTTTTTTCTTTAAAGGCCGCGCCGTCATAGATCTTCACATCGGGGACATACTTCTGTGCTAAGCGCAGGATGCGATTGCGCTCGGAGGTTGGAAACAGTGCGCGACGGGTGAGATCGCCCAAGGTGAAATAAAGGATGGTGATCTCCGGATGTTCTTTCAATTTCTCGTAGGTGATCGTATCAATTTTTTCCCAAGGCACGATACGATGATTGGTGAAAAGGAGCAGATTGCTCATTTGCTCCAGGCCTTTTCCGGTCACGGCTGCATAGCGTTTGGAAAGAAGCGCGAGCAAAAGAACCAATCCCATGACAAGGGTCAAGCGATAGGGTGTGAAGATGCCTAAGCCAATACAAAAGAAAATAAGCACAAACGCGTAGGGTTGCACCCATTTTTTAAAAAAGCGCTTTTGCTCCATTTCAATGGCTTCGTGATCGTTTTTCCAGGGTCGTTCTTTTTCGAATAATGACTTCATCGCTATCTTTCTAAGGTTCAGAGTCTGTGTGTCCCTGAGGTTCCAAGCCACGGTTTCCTGTGTGGTGTTTGGCATCGGGGCAAGGCACAGTGCCTTCGTTCTGCTTCCATCCGTCAAGCGCTCTTATTGTACCACAGCGGGTACGGCGGCTTTAAAAAAATGGGAAGGTGCTCCGCGGAGCACCTTCCCAGAGTTTAATACTAGCGTGTATTAGCTGATGCGCGGTGCTTTGCCGGCCTGGCGCAGTTCTTCCAGAGCCTTCAAAGCCTTTGCATGTTCTTCTTCCGGAGCTTCCGCTACCTTACCCTGACGGGTTTTGCCAAGTACGTTGGTGTAGGTACCATCGGCCCAGAAGATGTTGCGTTTGAATAATGCTGTAACCACAGCGTAGATCGGGTTCAGCAGGTTAACGAACGCATACGGGAAGTAGAAAAGCGGGTTGACACCCAAGGTCTTGAATTGGTAAGCGCCGCAAGCAGTCCACGGGAACATAACGGCCCACAGGGTACCGGCATCTTCCAAAGTACGGGAAAGCATGTTGCGGGCAAGACCCATTTCATCGTATTTATCAGCGTACAGCGGAGCCGGAACGCCAATGCCCAAGAACTGGTCGCACATAGCGGCGTCGCAGAAGATGGAGGTCAGCATGGTAGTCAGGATCAGACCCGGCACCGAGTGAATTCTTCTCTTCAGGTTGCCGAACAGACGCTCGACGATACCGCAGCGCTCGAGGGCGCCACCGAAGGAAACGGCGAGGATGATCAAGTTGATCGTCCACATCTGGTTATTCATACCGCCTTTTGCCAAGGCTTTGTCCAAGAATTCGTTGCCCGTTTCAACAGTCGGACCATAGTGCAGGATGGAGAAGATGTCTGCCAGGCTGTGGCCGCCTTGGAAAATCAGAGCAAAGATAACACCGGTGAAAACCGAAACCAGAACGCCCGGCAGTCCCGGAACACGCAGTAAGCACATGGCAATAACCACGAGAATCGGAAGCAATACCAGCGGGTTCGTGTTGAAATGCGTATAGATCGCTTCGCGAATGCCATCCGCGATAGCCGGATTGTAGCCGGCAGTCGAACCGGAAGCAAAACCGATGATGGTGTACAGAATCAAGGAGATAACAAAGACCGGAGCCGTCGTAGATACCATGGCGGTCACGTGGTCAAACAAACCGGTTTCCGAAACACCGGCAGCCAAGTTCGTCGTGTCGGACAACGGGGAGAACTTATCGCCGACATAAGCGCCGGAGATAACCATACCGGCGGTGATTGCCGGGTTCATGCCCAAGCCTTCACCGATGGTCATGAAAGCAATACCGATGGTGGCAGTAGCTGTCCAAGAGGAACCGCAAGCCAAACCGACGATAGCAACCAGAATGCAGCCTACCGGGAGGAAGAACTGCGGGGTCAATAATTTCAGTCCATAATAAATTACGGCCGGAATAGTACCGGACATCATGAAGGAAGAAACCAAAAGACCGACAGTAAACAGAATCAAAATAGCTTCTAAGGTTGCGTTAATACGATTAATAATGCCGTCCAGCATATCCTGGAAAGTGTGGCCACACAAAAAGCCAATCCCACATGTCACGATCAATGCGATGATCAGTGGCATATGCGCGCCGTCATAAGCTCCATCGCTAAATCCGAAGACGTAGACCATGAGAGCAATCATGACAAGAATGGGGATAATTGCCTCGAAAATACTGGGCAATCTAACTTCCCGTTTGTTTTGGGTGCTCATAAGCAATCCTTTCTTGCCCCACGTTGGGGTGGTTTTCTCGTTTGGCAATATTCACTGCCGATGAGAAAAGGAGAAATGATGATCCGGCAAGGTTCGAAAGGAACCTTACACTTACAAGTGCTTCTGTGAACGTTTTCCGATTAACACAGCAGCACCCGCTGCTGAGGCAACACCGCTACGGGTAGCGGTGTGCAGGTGCCCCGCAAAATGCGGGGCTTCTGCAAACCTTCTTTGTTTGTAATAGTATCTCAAATTTTTGCTGTATCGGCTACCCCGACACGGCAGAAACCGTTGATCGTTAGAAAAGTTTCGAAACGGCGTTCTTTACCTGTTCCTCATCCGCCAGATACGGAATGGTGATATGGGCATCCGGATGTTTCTTATTGAAGGCCACAGCCACTTCCATAGCGTGTTCATTGCGTGCCCAGTTACGACGCGCTACGCCGCCGATAACATCCCAAGACAGGGACAGGCGAATGATTTCATCCACGCGCTCAGAGCCATCCAGCACAAGGCCGAATCCGCCGTTGACCGCTTTACCGATACCAACGCCGCCGCCGTTATGCAGAGCGATAAGGCTCATGCCGCGTGCTGCGTTTCCGGCGTAGGTCTGTACCGCCATATCAGCGCAAACCTTCGAACCATCGTAGATGTTCGAGGTCTCACGGAACGGAGAGTCCGTACCGGATACGTCGTGATGGTCACGGCCGATCATGACAGGACCGATCTTGCCTTCACGTACCAGCTTGTTGAAGGCCAAAGCGATGTTGACACGGCCCTCTTCATCCTGGTAGAGGATACGTGCTTGGGTACCAACGACCAGCTTGTTCTCCTCTGCGTCGCGGATCCAGTTGTAGTTGTCGCGATCCTGGTAGCGACGGTTCGGATCGATTGCATCCATCGCAGCATGGTCGGTGGCTACCAAGTCTTCATGTTTGCCGGAGAGGCATACCCAGCGGAAAGGACCATAACCGTAGTCAAACAGCAGCGGTCCCATAATGTCTTCTACATAGCTCGGCCAGATGAAGCCTTCCTTATCATCCACACCGTTCTTGGAGATTTCTTTGACGCCGGAGTCGTAAATGGCTTTCATGAACGAGTTGCCGTAGTCGAAGAAGTAGGTGCCCTTCTCGGTGAGCTTTTTGATGATGGCAAAGTGACGTGCCAGCGTTTTGTCTACCAGTTTGATGAAGCCATCATGATCTTCCGCCAGCATGCGCGTGCGCTCTTCAAAGGAAATACCTACCGGGCAGTAACCGCCGTCATACACATTGTGGCAGGAGGTCTGGTCGGAGAGCAGATCGATGTGCACGTTGTTTTCGTACATGTATTCCAACAGATCGACGATGTTGCCATGGTAAGCGATGGACATGGCTTCCTTCTTTTCGAGGGATTCCTTTGCCATCTTGACGGCTTCTTCCGGCGTTTCTGCCAGCTTGGAGATCCAGCCCTGTTCCAGACGTGTCTCGATACGGCTGATGTCTACTTCAGCGACGATGCCGACTGCATGTGCGATCTCGGCCGCTTTACCTTGTGCACCACTCATGCCGCCCAAACCGGACGTAACAAACAGTTTGCCGGACAGATCGTCTTCTGCGCTCAGACCCAGTTTCAAACGGCCTGCATTCAGGATCGTATTGAAGGTACCATGGACGATACCCTGGGGTCCGATGTACATCCAGCCACCGGCCGTCATCTGGCCGTAGTTGGTGACGCCCATTTCTTCTGCGATTTCCCAGTCTTCATGGTTGTCATATTCGCCGATCAGGAGGCCGTTCGTGATGACCACGCGCGGAGAATTCTTGCGGGATTTGAAGAGTCCCAGCGGATGACCCGATTCCATAACCAGGGTTGTTTCATCCGTTAAGTTCTCGAGGTATTTCTTAATCAGGCGATACTGCATCCAGTCATGGCAGACCGAACCGGTTTCACCATAAGTCACTAATTCATAAGGATACAAAGCTACTTCAAAGTCCAGGTTGTTGTCGATCATGACCTGGAAGGCTTTGCCCTCCATGCATTTGCCCTTATATTCATCGATGGGCTTGCCATAGATGCGGCCTTCCGGACGGAAGCGATAGCCGTAGATGCGACCGCGGGTCTTTAATTCTTCGAGGAATTCCGGAATCAGCTGTTCATGGAATTTCTCCGGGATGTAGCGCAGTGCGTTCTTCAGCGCAATTTCGGTTTGAGACTGCGTCAGACGAAAGCCGCGGTCCGGGGCACGACGAATGCCTTCTTGGAACTTCGGCATTTCCGGAAGCTCATCCATCTCCAGACGGATGGTCATGGCCTCCTTAATCTCATCATTTTTTAACATAATTTCCTCCTTCATAGGAATCCGTGGGAACAAAATGGACAAAATCCTAACACGAAATGGTTTTCATTTGTCGATACGTCCATCCTAACGGTGTCTCGTCTTTGTAGAGTCTATGAGAATGATATAATTTTGTCGTAGCGTCTAATGCGATGCATAAGCGGGATCTTTGCTTAAGTTGTCTCACCTTTGACGCCATATGGAGAGACTAAAGAAGATGGAAAATGGGTATGACTTGGGTGTATGGAGCGTGGCGAATTTTCGGGAAAACGGGAAAACGGAATCCCAAGGCCGATCGGCGCCTTCAAAAAATTGACGGCTCGCTTCGGATGGAAACGCCTCTTATGCGTGTTCGCTCCGCTTCTGATGACGCCTACTCAACAATAAAAGAATAGAGGAGGAACTATGGCAGCAACACTGGTACTGACACATTTTAACGAGCTCTTCGTCCCGAACGATCCGGGACACCCTCTGCGGGGCAAGGAGATGAATAAAGGCACCATATTAAAGGATGCCTATGTTGCCTTTGACGGTGACAAGATTCTGGCCATCGGTGAAGGCGATGTTCCGAAGTCCCTGATAGATGCCAATACGAAAGTGGAAGAGCGTCGCGGCATGGTGGCAACACCGGGTCTCATCGATGCGCACACGCATCTGGTCTATGGCGGTAGCCGTGAGCATGAATTTTCCAAAAAGCTCAATGGTATGAGCTATCTGGACATCCTGGCAGAAGGCGGCGGCATTCTTTCGACGCTGAAGGCAACCCGCGCTGCGTCGTTTGAGACGCTCTATGATAAAACGCATGATTTGCTGGAACAGATGATGATTCATGGCGTGACCACCGTGGAAGCAAAAAGTGGGTATGGTCTGAATTGGGAGACGGAAAAACGTCAATTGGAAGTGGCAAAGAAATTAAATGAAGATTTGCCCATTGATCTCGTTTCGACCTTTATGGCGGCACACGTGATTCCGCCCGAATACAAAGAGAACCCGGATCCGCTGATTGATGAGATCATCAAGATGCTGCCGAAGGTAAAAGAGGAAAAACTGGCCGAATTCGTGGATGTCTTCTGCGATGCTGGCGTTTATACGGCAGCACAGTCCAAACGCCTCCTGGAAGCGGCAAAAAAAGAAGGCTTCTCTTTGCGCATTCATGCCGATGAAATTGAATCCATCGGTGGTTCTGCCGTTGCTGCGGAATTGGGCGCTACCAGTGCCGAGCATCTGATGGTCATTACCGATGAAGACATCCAAAAGCTGGCGGATGCGCACGTGATTGGCAATTTGCTTCCGGGCACGACCTTCTCTCTGATGGAAGACACCTATGCGCCGGCACGAAAGATGCTGGATGCGGGCATGGCTATTACGATTACGACCGACTCCAACCCTGGCTCCTGCCCCATGGCCAATTTGCAATTTATCATGCAGCTGGGTTGCCTGTATCTGCACATGACACCGATCGAAGTGTTCAATGCGGTCACCATCAACGCCGCGTATTCGGTACATCGCAATGAAACCATCGGTTCCCTGGATCAGGGCAAAAAAGCGGATTTAACCGTATTCAAGGCGCCAAACTTAGATTATCTGCTGTACTATTTCGCGACGAACCACGCCGTAGAAGTATATAAGAACGGAAAATTGATCGTGAAGGATCGTCAATTGGTCTAAGCGTGATCGTAAGCGGATTGTTGCAGGACAGCAATCCGCTTTTTCATCCGATGCGCAAAGATCGTTGTGCGTCAAGACCGCGCAAACGGCGTTTTTCAGGTTTTTCATAAAAAAAAAGAAAAAAAACGTCAAAATCTTTCGAGAATCTTAAATCATTTTGACGTTTAGTAGATTTTATGGTCTTATGATGATGCCGACATCGGGTGGCGACTTGTGTGAACGACAATCGCTCTCATTGCCACGAATACCCGATTTAAAAGACGTCAAAGGATCGTCAAATGGCATAGGCGATTCCCTCTGTAAGAAGCATGATGTAGCTGTAGTATGGAACGTCGAACAAAACTATTAAGGAGGAACTATGAAACGTGTAATGTGTATCCCGAATTATTCGGAAGGACGCGACCTAGAAAAGGTTGAGAAAATTGCCGATTGCTTCCGTGCCAAGGAAGGCCTGAAGCTCGTCGATTACCAGCCGGACAAAGATCATAACCGTACGGTTGTGGAAGTCATTGGTGAACCGAAAGCGGTTATGGATGCCGTGATTGCCTCCGTCAAAGTCGCACAGGAAGTCATTGATATGACCAAACACAGCGGTGGTCATCCGCGCATGGGTGCAGTGGACGTTGTGCCGTTCATTCCTATCACGGAATGCACCACGGAAGAATGCGTTGAATACGCCAAAGAAGTCGGCAAGGCCATCGGCGAACTGGGCATCCCGGTTTATCTGTACGAAGATGCAGCTACGAAGCCGGAGCGCAAGAACTTGGCTAAAGTCCGTAAGGGCCAGTACGAAGGCTTCTTCGAGAAGATCAAAGAAGACGGCTGGGAACCGGATTTTGGTCCGCGTGAAATGAATGCGAAGAGCGGCTGCACAGCTGTTGGTGCTCGTTTCCACCTGGTTGCTTTCAACGTCAACCTGAACACGGATAAGGTAGAAATTGCTGAAGCCATTGCGAAGAAGATCCGTCACATCGGTGGTGGTCTGCGCTTTGTAAAAGCCATCGGTCTTCCGCTCGAAGAACGTCATCAGACCCAGGTTTCGATGAACTTGGTCAACTTCGAGAAGACACGCATTTACCAGGCTCTGGAAATGGTGAAGTCCGAAGCTCGTCGCTATGGTGTTTCCGTCTATGGTACGGAAATCATCGGTATGGTTCCCCTGCAAGCGCTGGTTGACTCGGCTGCTTACTACATGCAAGTGGAGAACTTCCGCGCCGATCAGATCATTGAAACCCTGTTAATTGAGGAGTAAGTCATGGCCGAAGTAAAAACGGATATTGAAATTGCAAATTCTGTCGAAATGAAGCCGATCGTCGAAGTTGCCAAGACCGTAGGTCTGGAAGAAGACGATCTGGAACTGTACGGAAAATATAAAGCCAAGATTTCGCACGATGCCATTCAGCGTCTGTCCAAGAACAAAGACGGTAAGCTGATTCTGGTGACGGCTATCACCCCGACACCGGCCGGCGAAGGCAAATCCACCTGCTCCATCGGTTTGACGATGGGTCTGAACAAGATCGGTAAGAAATCGGTTGTTGCTCTGCGTGAGCCCTCCTTGGGACCTGTTTTTGGTGTCAAGGGCGGTGCTGCCGGCGGCGGTTATGCACAGGTTGTTCCGATGGAAGACATCAACCTGCATTTCACCGGCGACCTGCACGCCATGACGGCTGCCAACAACCTGCTGTCTGCTTTGATTGATAACCATCTGCAGCAGGGCAATGCACTGAATATCGATGAACGCCGCATCGTTTGGAAGCGCGTTTTGGATATGAACGACCGCTCCCTGCGCAATGTCGTCATCGGTTTGGGCGGCAAAGCTGCCGGTGTTCCGCGTGAAGATCATTTCATGATCACCGTGGCTTCCGAAGTTATGGCTGCTCTGTGCTTGGCTTCCGGTCTGGAAGATCTGAAGGCTCGTCTGGCCAGAATGATCGTGGCTTACAACAAAGAAGGCAACCCGGTAACGGCTGGTGATCTGAATGCCCAGGGTGCTATGGCAATGTTGCTCTCCGATGCGATCAAGCCGAACCTGGTACAGACGCTGGAGCATACGCCGGCTCTGATCCACGGCGGTCCGTTCGCGAATATCGCACACGGCTGCAACTCCCTCATTGCTACGAAGTTGGGCCTGAAAATGTCCGATTACCTCGTCACGGAGGCAGGCTTCGGTGCTGACTTGGGTGCTGAGAAGTTCTTTGATATCAAATGCCGTTTGGGCGGCCTGAAACCGGATGCGGTTGTCATCGTTGCTACGATCCGTGCGCTGAAGATGCACGGCGGCATGGACAAAAAGGAACTGAAGGAAGAGAATGTGGAAGCTTTGAAGGCCGGTTTTGCCAACTTGGCACGCCACATTAAGAACATGAAGGGCTTTGGTCTGCCGGTCGTTGTTGCTATCAACCGCTTTGCCTTTGATACGGAAGCTGAAATTAAGGCCCTGACTGAGCTGTGCAACGAGCACGGTGTTGAACTCTCCCTGGCTGATGGCTGGGCAAAGGGCGGCGAAGGCATGAAAGACTTGGCCGAAAAAGTGGTTAAAGCTGCCGATGAGAAGAATGATTTCCATTATCTCTATGATACGGAAGCCTCCATCCCCGAGAAATTGAACACCATCGTTAAGGATTACTACGGCGGTGCAAAAGTCACCATCACGGCTGCTGCCAAGAAGCAGATCAAGACCCTCGAGAAGTTGGGCTTGGATAAGATGCCGATCTGCATGGCTAAGACACAGTTCTCCTTCTCGGATGACAAGAACGCCGTTGGCGCTCCGGAAGGATTCGAAATTACGGTTCAGAACGTTCGCGTATCGAACGGCGCCGGATTCGTCGTTTGCGAAACCGGTAACATCATGGTTATGCCGGGTCTGCCGAAAGTACCGGCTGCCGAAAAGATGGATGTTGACGAACTGGGCAACATGAAGGGTCTGTTCTAAACGAATCGATAACGTCTGCGGCGTATGCCTCGGCGGAAAGCGAGAAAATCACTGAGGCATTTGTCCGCATCGGCTACGACAGAAAAAGGAGAAACTATGTTAAAGGATTTAACCGTTACCGGTTTTATTGAAGAATTGGCTTCGGATTCTGCCGCTCCGGGCGGCGGCTCCATTGCTGCTCTCTCGGCTGCGCAGACTGCCGGATTATTTGCCATGGTGTGTGAACTGACCATTGCGAATAAGAAATACGCAGATGCTAAGGACGAGATGGCAGGATACATCCCGGAACTGAAGGAATACGAGAAATTCTTCATCGATGCGATTGATCGTGATGCTAATTCGTTCAATGGCGTAATGGCAGCATTCAAAATGCCGAAAGAAACGGCTGAAGAAAAAGCCGCTCGTAGTGCAGCGATTCAAAAAGAATACAAGAATGCGGCGAATGTGCCTTTCACCACCGGCATTCAGGCCATGGAGCTCATTAAGTATGCCGAACCGCTGATCGTCCGCGGTAACCAGAACGCCATCACGGATGTTGGTGCCGGATTGCATTGCCTGCGCGCCGCCGTCATCGTGGCCTTCTACAACGTCAAGATCAACTTAGGTTCGATCAAAGATGAAGCCTATGTGGCTGAGAAGCTTCACGAAATGGACGAGGCGTTAAAAGATCTGGATGCGAAGATTTCTGCCTGCATCGCAAAAGTCGAAGCAGCGCTGGAATAATCGTCACGGATTCGATACTTCTTATCCGTTTAGAGAAAAAAGAACCACCCTCATTTCTAGTCAATGAGGGTGGTTCTTTCGTTCTGCGCGAATTTCGCGCTTCGTAAAAAGGTCAGCATCGCGATCGTTTATTTTGGAATGTCCAGAGCATCCACGGTAACAGGCTCCAGGCCTTCAATGGGCATGTCGAACTCAAATCTATCGTTTTCTGTTAAACCGCTGATGATCGCCTTGACGGGTGTCTTCATGTCTTTGATCTTATAGCAGAGGAAGAGGGTCCCCGTCTTCCCCGGTTCGACTTTTTTAAATTCAAAATCGCTCAGCGTAGTGATATCGTCTTTTCCACCGTACTCAATACTGCTCGTGTCAACCAATTCCTCTTCGCCCTGCTTGCACATTGCAAGCTCCTGCCAGAAAAAAGTTCAAAGGCTGGATGGTAAATGGTACAGAAAAAGCTGTTGGTGAAACCATAACAATTGATCAAGACCTTACCCTAACAGCGGTTTGGCAAGAGCAAGATCCCGGAAACAATCCCGGGAACAACGCCGGAAATGATCCCGAAACCAATACTGACAAAAAATCGGAAACTACGCCGAAAACCAATTCCGGCGCAAATCCGGAAACTCCAAGTCCATCCCCTAATCCATCGGCAACACCGCATGATACCTTGACGAAAGACAAACGCACGACCGACAAAGAGAAAGTTGCACCGAAGACGGGTGATAGCATGATCCTGATTGTTAGTGGCATAACGCTTGTTGCGACAGCTGGCGGAATGGGTCTTGTATGGAAAAAAGAAAACGAATAATACGTAAAGCTAGACACTTAACGAACAGGCGGCTCGTCGAAAAATCGACGAGCCGCCTGTTTCTTTTTTTAACTAAAACAGCATAAAAAGAATATGCGCCGCAACGCCTGCGCACAATCCGCCGATCGTGTGGCTTAAAATGGAGCGACCGGTCAAGTCTTTGCAGCCGAGGGCTTCCATCATCGCAACGTGTGTGGAGAGATAGCCCGACCAGCACATGCAAATCGCGGTGAAAACAGCAATGTCATTTCCGCTGACGGCGCCGACCCGTGCCATGTTCTTGACTACGCCGATGGCGGCGCCGCTGGAGCCCAGCGCCGTGATGGGTACGGCGATGCCTTCAGCGCTTGTAAAGCCGAAGAGCGGACGAAGCACAAACGAAAGTTTCTGTCCGATCCAGGGCAGAACCGGAACCCCTTCGCCGGCCGCTCCGGTATAGACGCCACCGGCCCCCGGGCCGTTGGTGAGCAAAAGGACAATCGTACAGATGCCGAGGACGCCGGGAATGATGGCCACGCCCATGTCCACACCTCGTTTCCCGCCATCTAATAGTGCTTCGATAAATCGCTGTCCGACGCTTCCCGGACGCACAATGCGCATGGTTGAGGGCAGTTTGTCCTGTACGGCAAGGCCTTCTTGCGCATGAACCCCATACTTCTTTTTGGTTGCGCGCAGCATCAGGCGTACACTGACGACGCTGCCGACAACCGCACCCAGATTTCCAATGCAGGCAGCTTTTAAGGCGCCTTCCACGGGAAGCGCCATCATGGTGGTCGTGGTAATCAATCCCATACCGAACGCCGTGCCGAGGTTCGTCAATGCCGGCTTTTGATAATTTTTAAAATAGCGAATAAAGTTTTCTTCCGTTGCTAACGTTAAAATGGCCGGATTGTCGGATAAGTAGCAGTTCATGACGCCCAATGACGCCGCCCCCGGCAAATCGTAAATTGGCTTCATGATGAGCGAAAGCACTTTGTTCACCAGCGCAATGAGGCCAAATTCCGAAAATAGACCGGACACTGCGCCGGCCATTACCGAAATGGCCATAATATAGAAGCAGGTGTGCATCAGGCTTTCATAGGCCGTATTCATGAGCGTCATCAACATATTTGTTGCGCCCATGACCTTGCCCATACCGATGAAAAAGCTGAAAAAACAGACAAGAAATAAAACGCTCTCCAAACCAAAAATCTTTTTTAATCGTTGTTCACCGTCCACCCTCGCCCCTCCTTTATATGTAGATATGCTGTAAAAATTATAGCAAATTTACTACGGGATGGAAGATCCGTGAATGGCAATAGGAAATTATTCGGCAAGCAGCCAATCGATAAGCAAAAGGAAGGCTGTGCCCGTTCACGCATAACCTTCCTTTTGCTTCCCTTTTACTGCATACCTTTTCGCTTACAATAGGTGATATTCCTTGAGCATTGCCTCGATTTCCGTGCCGCCGATTTTCTCGGCGAGTATTGCGCGCACGCCAAATGGCAACTCGATTTTCGGCTCTTCCCCATCAAACAACGCACTTGCGCCGGAAAGCATATAGCGCACATCATAGCGGGAGCCAAACACCTCGGGCACGCGCTTTTCCACGCCTGTAAGAACGTAGACCGCTTCCATGGCGCAACGAGCGGAATACTCCGTCGTGAATACGGTATCACGGCCGGGGTCGTCAAGTGTTTCCACAAATTGTCCGAGGAAAGCAAAGTTCACTGCGTTTTTCGGAACGACATAGGGTCGATCGCCAAAGCTTCTCGGCATAAATTGAGCCGTGATATAGGGCATGAATACCGGAATTGTGGAGGTCTGCTTGGCAAGTCGGTCAATGTCCGTTTCGACCACGCCGATTTGGTAGAGCCATTCCTTCGCGATCTCTTCTCCGGTGCATTCTACCATCGGCTTATGAATATAGTCGCCCTCTTTATCCGTAAAAAGCGCATACACCCAAACGGCTATCTCATCCTTCGGTTGGTTGATATATTGCCCCTGACGATTGATGGTCCAACTCATGAGCCAAGGGGAATCCAAAGCGGTCACAATGCCGCCGGTGACAACTTTTCCGGTGTAGGGGCTGCGCTTGGTAATTTTTTCAATATAAGAAGCTATTTCTTCGCTCTTTACTGTAACCGTTGCCGATTCCCAGTTAGTCTCATCGATGTTGGACGTAAACACATCCGGGTTTCCAAATTCCGGTGATTTTCGCGCGATATTCTTCCAAAGTTTGAAGCTCTCTTCCGTATTGATAGCAAGATTCGGCGCCGTCTCATTGTCTCCATACGACGAAGATTCTACAAGAGACCCCGTTGTTATGAATACCAAATCATTTTCGCTAAGCGGAATGGATTTGTCCTCGCCCGTCTTGGTGTCCTTCGCAATGATTTTTGTTGCCACCTTTTTCTCGTCGGATAGCTCGAACTCGATGTCCACCACCTCATGATTGTATTCCGTGCGCACGCCTTTTTCTATCAGCCAACGCATCATTGGCACCACGATGGATTCGTATTGGTCATAACGCGTAAATTGCAGCGCGGAAAGATCCGGCAATCCACTGACATGATGGATGAAGCGATTGATGTACAGTTTCAGTTCCAACGCGGAATGCCAGTTTTCAAAAGCAAACATGGTACGGTAATACGTCCAGAAGTCGCTTTCTAAAAATTCCTGTGAGAAGACTTCTTCTACCGATACTTCCTGCAATTTCTCATCCGGCGTCAATACCAGATGTAAAATTTCCTGAATAACCTCTTTGGAGAGATTGAATTTTCCGTTATCATAACGTTCGCCGCGATTTTTCGTAATACGGCAATTGCTGTAATTCGGATCATCGAGGTTGGTATAGTACAGATCATCCAGAATCGACATTCCCGGATCTTCACGGGAAGGGATATAGCTTAACAGATCCCACAGCACCTCAAAATGGTGACCGGTTTCGCGTCCACCACGCGCAACATACCCTAAATCGGAAAGCAGACGGCCATCCAGCGCTCCGCCGGCAATGTCATCCTTTTCCAAAAAGATAATTTGGGACGGATCCATGCTTGCGTCCTTAATGAGAAATCCCGCCGTCGACAATCCTGCGATACCGGTTCCGATTATGTACGCTTTTTTATTTTCAATGTCCTTCGGTTTTCTGGCATGAACTAAGCGATCATAATCGCCATTGCCCAGCTTTAATCGTTCATCAAAAGTTTTAATTTCCATAACGTTTCCTCCTTTTTCTGTTCCGTGCTTTCATCTTATTCGGGCGCTTCACCGCATACAACGGGTAAAAGGGGGCTTTTGTAATGGTTTCGGCTAGGGATAGAAAATTGACCAAAAATGAAACAAAAAAGCAAGATTGTACAAGTAAATTACTTGCGCTGCGGATTTTCCAAATGCTCGCTTATGCGCAGCGAACGCTCAATATTGCCATCAAAGAGTTTGCCAATGCGAAAAATCATTTCATTCGGAGATTCCGTCATCCCCTCCTGCATCCACTTATCCAGCAGGCCAACCAATGCAGCCCGATAAAAGTCGATGACGATACGTTTGTCCCGCTCCTTGGCAGCGATCTTTTTGGAACGGCATTCATTCTCCACGTATTTGCTCATAACGGATTCGCAAATTTTATACAGATACGCATCGGTGTCCTTCTTATCAATGGAATGAAAGAGATTCTGAGCCGCTTTTTTATTTTCGAGAAGAAACGAAGCTGCATGGAGCAGGCTTTCTTCCCACGAAAACGTGGCATTAAATTCTTCATCCACTTTTTGCAGTTCATCCCGAAGGATTTCCTTGACTAGAGAATAGATGTCTTCGTAGTGATAGTAAAAGGTGTTTCGACTAATTTCACAGCGATCGGAAAGCGTGGCGATCGTAATAGTATGAAAGCTTCGCTCTTTAAGGAGCTGCATAAATTCCTTTTTGATTAAATTTTTGGTGTACTGCTTAGCCATCTTCACCTCTTTTCAGGATGCCAACAGGCATCAGATAACATTCGTGATTACTATGCCCATTATACCGAGCGAAAACGGACGTCGCAATGGCGCGATTCCATCGACATATCCACACAAACCTGTGCAACGGTTTCAAACACGCATCCAAAGGGGTACAATAACGGGGAATTCCCGCACAGTTTCACAGGCCATTTTTCTCTGCGAATCGAATGCGCGAAAATCCGAAGGAGGCTTCTATGGATTATCCGTTGTTGCTCTATTTTTTTGTCTACGCATCCATCGGTTGGATGATAGAGGTCGGTTATAACGCCGTTCATTCCGGACGCTTTATTAATGCCGGCATGCTCAGCGGTCCATGGTGCCCAATCTATGGTTTTGGCGCCTGTGCGGTCCTTTTATTTCTCTCCGATATTGCAAATACCAATAAATTGCTTCTGTTTTTTGGCTCTATGCTGATCGCTTCCATCATTGAACTGGTAACCGGGTTTGTGTTGGAGAAATTACTGCACCGGAAGTGGTGGGACTATTCCGATCGGCGCCTAAACCTCGGCGGTTATATCTGTTTGGAATATTCCTTGCTTTGGGGTATGTGTTGCTTTGTACTGTATGAAGCCATACATCCTTTGTTACGTCATTTGATCGGCTTCTTGCCGGCAAAGCTGGCATGGACCATCACGGTGGTCCTGTTTCTGTTGCTGCTCGTTGATGTCGTGAATATGGTCGCAACCCTGCTTGGCCTCAATAAAAAATGGAAGTATTCGGCAAAAATCAGCCAGGATATGCAAAAAGTTTCCGATCAAATCGGTGAGCGTGTATTTGAACACACACGGGATCTCGAGGAAAAACGCCAGAAGCTGCACGAAAGTGAAGCGGCCAAGCGCATTGAGAAGCGTCGCGAAAAACTGTTGCATCGCTGGCTGGCGTTCAGTGAGAAGCGGATGCTCAACGCTTTTCCCCACTTAATGCACGAACTCGACGAGAACGAAAAGAGAAAGAAAGGAAAATAATCATGCGTTATCTTTTAGTCGATATCGGTTCCACTTTTACCAAAGGGAGCCTCGTGGATACCAAAGAATACCGCATTTTAGCCCATGGTAAGGCCATTACGACCATTGAAACCAGCGTCATGGAAGGCATTCAGGAAATGCTTTTGGATCTGGTGCAAGATGCCAACCGGCGTGGAAACCATCTGGAATTTACCGAGGGAAAATGTTGGGATCGCGCGCTGCTGTGCTCTTCTGCAGCCGGCGGTCTGAAAATGGTGGCCGTGGGGCTGGGAAGACATTTGACAGCCGAGGCGGCAACGCGTTCGGCACTTGGTGCCGGCGCGCGAATTTTGAAAACCTATGCGCTTGATCTCACCGATGCCGACCTGGCAGAGTTGGAAGCGTTACAGCCTGATATTCTACTGCTTTCGGGCGGCACGGACCACGGCAATCGCCGCAGTTTAGTGGAGCATGCGCGTCGATTGGCAACGCTTAGCCATCGCATGCCCATTGTGATTGCCGGTAACTGTGAAGTTGCCGAAGAAGCGGCATCGCTATTGAGCGATTTTAACGTCACGATCACGGACAATGTCATGCCGCAGGTGAACGTGTTAAATGCGGATCCGTCGCGGCGCGAAATTCGGCGTATCTTTATGGAACGCATTACGCATGCGAAGGGGCTGGATGAAGTGGGCGAAAAAATCGGGCCGGTGTTAACGCCGACGCCCGACGCCGTGCTGCAAGCCGCAAAGCTGTTGTCGCTGGGAACCGAAAATCGCCCGGGGATGGGCGATCTGTTACTGGTAGATATCGGCGGCGCAACGACCGACATTCACTCGGTCGGCGATGGTAAGCCCAAGCAGCCGAAGATTACCATCGATGGCAAAGAAAGTGAATTGCGCATTGAAGGGCTGCAGGAGCCGCTGGATAAACGTACCGTCGAAGGCGACTTGGGTATGCGCTATTCCGCGCGTAGCCTTTACGAAAGCGTCGGACAGGAAGCGCTGGCAGCCATTGCTCCGGCAGATTATGCGAAAGAATGTGACGCGCGCGCCAGCCACATCAGATTTATTCCGCAAACGCCGCGCGATTTTGCCGTGGATCGAGCGATGGCACGCGCTTGCGCTCAGGTAGCACTCTCTCGCCATGTCGGCACCCTGCGTCGTGACTACGAAAAGGGCCGCTACATTTACTATCTGAGCGGCAAGGATTTGACCGACTTTACCACCATCATCGGCACCGGCGGCGTTTTAGTGCACCAAGACCGTCCTGCCGACATTCTGCGCCCGGAAGAACGAGTGCTCTTCCCGCACCGTCCCCATCTCTATCTGGATCAACAGTACCTGCTTTCCGCCATGGGACTCTTAGCTACGGAAGAGCCCGATGTGGCCTTTGACCTGTTACAGAGAACGCTTGTTGACATCACGAAGGCGTAATCCTGCCTTTCCCAAATAAAAAAAGGCGGCCAGCAGGCCACCTTCTCTAATAAAACGGGGCTTTCGCTATGCGAAAGCCCCGTTTTTTCTTCTTTCCCTACAACCATTGCTCCACTTTATTGCTTCGTTTTATGATCCATCAAATATTGCCGCTCGAAATGATCACGGTTTGGATCCAGCAAAGACAGCGCTTCATGGAAATACGCCGCCGGTGCGTATTCAAACAGTCCATCAAAATCGGTTTTTAAGCTGTCCTTCGGTACTTCATTTAAAATGCGATACGCGGCAAAGCACGCCGCCCCTTGTGCACGCGGATCGTTCATTTTTTCCGAAAACTCTTTCGCCTGTCGCAGATAGAGCGCGGCCTGCTTGTAATCCTTCTCCTTCATCGCCGTTAAGGCCATGTAGGCATCCAATACCGGTCGCTTCCAGAAGGAGTCGAACTGCCCGTAGAGATGATACGCATTTTGGAACGCCTGTTTTGCCTCCTCCAATCGCTCTAAAGCAAAGAGTGCCTTGCCCTTATTAATATAGAATACGGACATTGCCGAAAGTGCGTTCTTGTCCTGCGAAAGCTGAATGGCTTCGTCAAATTCCTGCAGTGCTTGTTCATAGTGCGCTTCCTGGAAACGAATCTCCCCGATATAATTATGTGCCGCCGCAATATTAATCGCATAGCGACGCGCCACTTCCGGGGTCACCGTAAAGGTTTGAATGGATTCGTGCAACAGTTGCTCCGCCATGGTCTGGTGGCCTGTCATGATGTTATAGAGGCCCTTCAAGCGCAGCAATATACCGATCTCTTTATGATAATTGCACTGCACTGCCAGATGCAAAGCGCCTTCGATATACGACAACATCTCTTCCGCTTGGTTCGTCTGAATGTTATAAAAGATGAACTGTTTGTAGCCTTCCAGTTCATAGTCCTTGTCGTTGAGCGTTTTCGCCTTGCCCACGGCTTCCCGCATATCCTTCAGGCCTTCCGCATAAGCACCGTCACGAATGAGATAGCGACCCTTCATGTAGTAGAACTGCATTTCCAGACGCGTCAAATCCTCATCCGAGGTTGTCTTCCGCAATGCCGTGAACTTTTCCTCCAAATTTTTGAACATTTCCTGCAATCGGTCACGGGAAATATACACTTTCTCTCCCGCATCCGCTTCCTGAATGCTCAAGATCGGGAACAGTTCGTGCGAGAAATTGAGGTAGTAATTGAGCATTTCCAGTTCAAACTGAATGCTCTTAATCGGCTCCTCCGCGCTGGTATAGTGATAGACCAGTTTCGAATAGAGATACAGCGCCGGCTTTCTCTTCAGCGACTCTTCCAAAATCTGCGCAATGCGTTTATGAATCACGCGGCACTTGGAATGCGGCTGCGTCATATAAATGTATTCTCGAAGCTTCACATGCGTAAAGCAAATGCCGATATCGCTCTCATGCGCCCGTTCTTTGAGGATGTTAATATGTTCCAAATGCTCAATCAAACCGATGATATCCGAATCACTGCGCCCCATGAGGTTCATGAGAACAGACAACGGCGCCTCATCGTAGAAAAAGCTGACCAAGTCCAGCACATCGCGTTCGGGTTTGGAGAGATAGGCAAAGCGCGCCTTCATGGCGTCCTTCATCTTTTCCGTCATCAGCGTATCCGTTTCCGAGGTCGCCAATAACTGGACGTATTCCGCCAAAAAGAAGGAATTGCCCTCCGTCTCCCGATAGATTTTCTCCATCATATCCGGCTGTATGTCCTTCTGCGTCGCCTCCTGAATGAAGGCAAAGGACTGTTCCCGATCAAATCGCTGCAAGGGAATTGCTTCCAAGAGGCCGTAACTGGTGAGAGTTGCCAAAGCATCTTCCAAGGGCTGCGACATTTCCGGACGTGCCGTCATCAAAAACATCGCGCGCTTTTCCATACGCAACAATACCGAAGTCAACAGGCGGACGGAAACCTCATCAAGCCACTGCAGATCCTCCAGCACAATCACCAAGGGATGCACCGCGGAGATTTTTCGAATCCCCTCCACAAAAATCTTAGATAGCAGATCAAAATTCAAGCCCTTGTGCACTTCCGGGAAGAAAAGTTCCTTGGTTGCCGACTCCAGCGGCGGAAACAGCTGCTTCATCGTACTGTCCCAATAGGTGGGCAGGGAGATGCCCAATCGTTTTAATGTTTCACCCATACGTTCGATAAGAACGGCCATCGGGCGCAAGGCATACTCCTGTTCTGCACAGTAGCAATCCGCCTCCAGCACAACCCGATCTTCCGGCGCATCCTCGAGGACTTTACGCAACAAGGCACTCTTTCCAATCCCTGCCTCCCCTTCGATTAAGAGCGATACCGCCTTTTTCTCCGCAATGAGGCTTAAATTTTTTTGAATGAGCGCGCGTTCCTTAAAGCGACCGTAAAAGAATTCTTCATGTGTTGCTGAGCGATGATCGCTCAAGTCAATTTGATTGACGGCTTCTTCATAAATGGACTGCGTTTCCACATCCGGGCTGACGCCCAGCTCGTCGCGCAGCAGTTTTTTCAAATTGTAATAGGTCTCAATGACTTTGCCCGTACGCCCGGTTTTTGCATAATAACGCATGAGCAGGCGCACGCTGCGTTCATCATATTCGTCCATGCTGATGAGCGTGTGAATGGATTTTTCGACGTTTTCGTTCTGCCCCTCTTCAATTTCTTTCTCCAATTGCTGATACGCATGCGCAATATATTTTTCTTCGTAGAAGGAACGCATACGCGTCACCCAAAAGTCATATTGCTCGGAGTCTTTCACATAGAATCCCTGCAGGAAGGGGCCGTCGTAAACCGATAAGTGTGCTGCCGGATCTTCCGAAAACAACGTCGCATCACACGAAATTCCTAGCGCCGGATTTAATTCCAGCAATAGTTTTTTTGGCGATAAAATAAAATCTTCGCCGACGCAACGTTTTGCCTGGTAAATCGCGTTGCGCAAATTTTTCTTAGCAATGGCTTCATCTTCATCCGGCCAAAGCAATCCGGCAATCTCCGTGCGGGTAATCGTCTCGTTAACAGCCAGATAATAAATCATGGCGTTAATTTTGTTGTAGGGAAAGAAAATTCTTTCGCCATCGCGTTCCACCGCCGGCATACCAAAAAGCTTAATCTGTATTGTCACGTAGTGTCCTCCTTTCCCTAGCATCTATCTTCCCTATTATACTATACGTCAAAAGATCGTCCACGATTTGACGTGAAATTAGACCATATTCTCCTTTTTTTCCGATAAATTCGACTCTTATTTCTTCATCTTTTTTTCTTGTTTTTTATCCGCTTTGGACGGTAGCAGGATACACTCTTTGCTTAGGAAGTCTGTTCTATGTTTTTTCAGGCTTTTGTCAGTTTTTTGTCGATCTGCGTTACGCTATCTCCTTTATCCCGTCGTGGCAGAGGCCTATAGCGATAACGTTTTCGAGAGGCTCGTTTCTGAATATAAAATTTGTTAAACGAGCGTGGGGTAAACCTTATCCTAAGGGATATGAACTTTTGAGGAGGAAACATGAAAAAAGTAGTATTGAACGGTTCGGATCTGACTCTGGACCAACTGGTGGCTGTTGCCCGTGAGCATGCTACGGTTGAACTGGCACCGGAAACCGTGGATGCGGTTAAGAAATCCCGCGGCATCGTTGAGAAAATTGTTGAAGAAGAACGCGTTGTCTATGGTATTACGACTGGCTTCGGTTCGCTGCACAACGTACATATCTCGAAAGAAGACTGTGTACAGCTGCAAGAGAACCTGATTCGTACCCATGCTGTCGGCGATGGTGCACCGCTTCATGAAGATGAAGTTCGTGCCGTCATGCTGATTCGTGTCAACTCCTTGGTCAAAGGTGTTTCCGGTGTTCGTCTGGTCACTGTACAGACCTTGATTGACATGCTGAACAAGAACGTAGTTCCGCACATTCCGGAAAAAGGATCCTTGGGCGCCAGCGGCGACTTGGCTCCGCTTTCCCACATGGTTCTCCCGATGCTGGGTCTTGGCCGCGCCTTCTACAATGGCGAGCTGATGAGCGGCAAAGAAGCCATGGAAAAAGCTGGTGTTGAGACGATTCATCTGGAAGCCAAAGAAGGTTTGGCCCTGAACAACGGTACCACCGTTTTGACCGCTGTCGGTGCTCTGGCTACGTATGACGCCATCCAACTGTTGAAGCTCTCCGATATTGCCGGCGCACTGTCTCTGGAAGCTCATCGCGGTATCATCGATGCCTTCTACGAGAAGCTGCATGCCATTCGTCCGCATGCCGGCTGCATTGCTACCGCTAAGAATATCCGCAACCTGACCGAAGGTTCGACCTATCTGACACACACTGCCGAACTGCGTACGCAGGATGCCTACACGCTGCGTTGCATCCCCCAGATCCACGGCGCAAGCAAAGACACCATCAGCTATGTTGCTTCGAAGGTGGCTATTGAATTGAACGCTGCTACCGACAACCCGATCGTTATCTCGGACAAAGAAATCATCTCCGGTGGTAACTTCCACGGTGAGCCGATGGCACAGCCGTTCGACTTCTTGGGAATTGGCGCTGCTGAAATCGGTAACGTATCCGAGCGTCGTATCGAGCGCCTGGTCAACCACCAGCTCTCCGAGTTCCCGTCCTTCTTGGTCAAACATCCGGGCCTCAACTCCGGTTTCATGATCACTCAGTACAGCGCTGCATCGCTGGCATCCGAGAACAAAGTTCTTGCTCATCCGGCAAGCGTTGACTCCATCCCGTCCTGCGAGAACCAGGAAGACTTCGTCTCCATGGGCACCATCGCTGCTCGCAAGGCTCGCGACATCGTCCGCAACAGCCTGCGCTGCGTTGCTACCGAAATCCTGGCAGCCGTTCAGGCTATTGACTTCCGCAAGGAAATGACAGACGGTAAATTGGGTGTTGGTACTCAGGCCGCTTACGACGCTGTTCGTGAGAAACTGAACTTCATCGCCGATGACCATGAAGTTGAAATGTACAACGAACTTGAGAAGATCACGAACCTGCTGCTCGACGGCAGCCTGCTCGAGGCTGTTGAAGAGAAGGTCAACTTGGATCTTCAGTAATCAAAAAAAGCTATATAAAAGCGGAAGGCGGCCTTTGGGCCGCCTTCTTTTTTATTGACTAGGTGGTGTTTGTTGGCAAGGGGGGTGGTTGGCGAAGGGGGCGTTGGTTGGCAGGAGGCATTGGTTAGCCGGGGGCGTTTCTTGGCGAGGGTGTGTTTGTCGACGAGCGGGCGTTTCTTGGCGAGGGTGTGTTTGTCGACGGGCGGGCGTTTCTTGGCCTGGATGTATTGATTTGCGGGCGGAATTTTTCACCTTTCTAACGCCGCATGAAGCGATTTTCTTACACTACAAAAGACGTCGCAGCGTGATGCACGGCGAAGCGATGATGTTGCGACTAGGTGTTTTTCGTATTTTCACTTTTACCTAGTCGAAAAATGCAGGCAGAGTCGGCGCAGCAGCTAGGTATTTTTCGATATACGCTTTTTACCTAGCTAAAGAATGCACACAAAGGCGGCGCAGCGGCTAGGTATTTTTCGTATTTTGACTTTTACCTAGCCGGAAAATGCAGGCAAAAGCGGCGCAGCAGCTAGGTATTTTTCGATATACCGTTTTTACCTAGCCGATAATCGCGCACCATCGCCCCATTGCGACTAGGTATTTTTCGTATTTCGACTTTTACCTAGTCGAGAACCACACGCAAAGGCGGCGCAGCAGCTAGGTATTTTTCGTATTGTCACTTTTACCTAGCCGAAAAACCCTGTCTGTCCCAAGCGTACGACATTTCATAAAGGAATTGGTCTCGCGGCGACAGTTTGTACTATAGAAACTCCGAAACAACCGGGTTTGTTTATAAAAAAGAAGGTGGCCAGGCGGACCACCTTCTTTTTTACTCACAACTCCACATTTATTTCTGCGTTTTCACGCGCTTTTCTGACGCAAACGTCTTACCTGTTCTATTATCAGCGCGACAAGCCACAGCGAGACAAACTCCATCGCCATCCATTCGTATATCGCCGGATATTCCACCACCGGCAGGATAAAGGCCACATAGAAAGCGGCACTTGCGCATAAGCAAATGGCTCCGCCGAGGGCCATCGGTTTGCTCCAAATGGTGTGCTGTTCTTGGTATTGCAAAACCGCATAGACCACCAGCGTCACCACAAAAAGGATGCCGATAACCCATTGCGCGAAGGAGATGAGCGAAAGGAAGAAATCTATCAAAGCCGATTTCTTCGGAACGACGACTTCCGTCATTGCTATCCACTTTTCAGGGGTCATTTGGCGAAAATTGATGAATGTCTCGTGTTGAAGGACAAAGACAGCAGAAAAGAAAAGCAATTGCCAAATAATATCTAGGGGAATTGCCCATTTTAGCCAATCATGCCAATCTTTCTTGGAAATAACTTCATTACGCATAAAGAAGCCCTCCTTAATTGAAAGGATTATGTGCGTTAAAAACATCAAAACGTACATTCGTCGGATAATTGCCTTCTGTATACATCCAAGGATAAGTATACCAAGGTTTCAGTACAGTGCTTTTAACTTGTGTGACACGATTATAGATTGATACAAGCTTTGCTCTTCCACCATTATCCCTAATACTTCGGGCAGTTTCACTATCCAAATAAGCTTGTATTCCTTGGGCTATTGAGAACCCTTCACTTAAAAAAGGGACAAACCCTAAGACGTAAAGCAACACGTCTTTTGCAGATACTGAACTCATAGAATCTAATATAAAGTAAAGCGTATCATCACGATCCATACAAGCAGTAGAAACATCCTTCTTTTCATATCTGGTAGTCACTCTATAATGAACGTGACCGCCATACGGCGCTCTTCTGCTAGGTTGCTCATCATCGTCACCTCGCATAACAATGCCATATCCTGGAAGAAATAGTTCCATGTAATCGTTCAACATCTCTGTTGCATTTTGCTTTTTCAATTGATTCCATATTGATTGTTGTAGCTCAACATACTTTGCATGCGTTATTTCATTTTATGGCTGAAAAGGAGTTTATTTCTATTCACAGATTTACCCAAAAGCTATATTGCTATACAAATTTTCTCAATTCTTTTTTTCTTTTTCATACAGCGCATAATGCTGCGGCGCTTCAAAGAAAAAGTCCGCACGGTCAATAAGCCGATAGCCGGGAAATTCCCGCTCCTCTCCTCTTGTAACGATAAAATCGACACGTCCTTCACGAATGGCATCCTTCTGCTCCTGTTCCATTTCCGCAGAAGGAAGATTCAATCGGCAAAAAGCGCGAACATTCGGTACGATCCCGGTCACCGTATAAAAGCCGCCGTCCAAAAAGCCGTAATTTAGAAGCGTCGGATGTTCTTTTTTTTGGATCTGTTGCGCAAAACGATATTGAGGCAACGCTTCGCGAACCGTTCCTCGCAAATAAGCATTCGGTGAGAAGAACGTGGCGTAGCCAACAGCGAAAGCCAAGGTCAATAGGCAAGCCAAAACGAAAGAAGAACGTGCTTTTCGCTCGCCACGCCTTTCCCAAGCCCTGTTCTCCTGCGGCGTTTCTGCTGGTACTTCCCTATCGTTCCTGAAAACGCGTTGCCAAAAGACAGCTGACCACTCAGCCAGGGCGACACATCCGACACAAGTAAAAACGGCGAGTGGCAGCGCATAGTAGACATAAAATCGTCCACCGATATAGATAAAGCACAGGAGAAAAAATGCCTGAAGCAGCAGATGAAGAAAGGTGCGCAAAGGACGATAAATCAAGCACCAAAAGAGACCCAAGGTTCCCATGCTGAACACAAGACCGAGTGTTGCCCTGGCAATCCCATAACCGGTTCGCAGGTTAGAAAGCAACGAATTCCCTTCCCCCTCGACACGCGAATAGGAAAATAGGTTATCGATAAAATAGCCCTGCACGAGCTCCGAAAGCGCCCCTTGCAGAAGAAAATAGAGCAAGATGGGAACCGTAATCAGCAAGAGTCCGACAAGAATACCGCCGAGCAGACGAAGCAAAGCTCCTATACCTGCCTCTTTCACTGTAATAAACGCCACCACGATAATCCAGCCGATATAAAGGCCTACCAGCGTGTATTTACTCCAAAACACCATGCCTGAAGTGATGCCGATCGCGACGGCTTGTCCGAAGCGCATCGGCTGTTTTCGTTCCACCACCAATAGTCCTTGATAAAGCGCATAGGCAAGTGGCGCCAACGCCAGCTGTTCGACACTGTCCCCATGCGCAAAGGGTCGTGATGAAAAAACGAGTGCACCCATCAAAGGAAGAAGAACAAGCACCATTGATTTTTCGGTCAAAACACGGCAAGTGCGATAGCTATACCATAGGAAGCCGAAAGCCGCACCGATTTCCAGGAGATACACGCCAAAAAAGGAGCGATAGGAAATCATGGCGGCAACGGCATGGAGCATATACAAAAACGGGCCCTTTTGCTCCCACAGGTCGCGATACGGCAAAAGACCACGTAACATGGATTTCCCAACGGTAAAAAAGCAGTTGGCATCCACCCAGTCATTCAACGGATACAGCGGCGAGGATTTGGAGCACAGCGTAATCAGCACCGTCGCTATTAGAAGAAAATAGAGTCTGTGAAAAAATGCCGGACGCCTGGTTCCTTGCGCCACATGAAGGGGGCGCGAAACGGTCTTTTTTTGAAGTTCGACTCCCATCACAACCTCACTTTTCCAAAGACGACACGTCATCCATCGCTTCCGACTTTTCCGATTTTCTTTTCGTATCAGAAAGTTCTGCATGTTCCGGCGCCGTGCGTTCCGCAATGATATAACGCGGGCGACGCTTCGTTTCCAGATAGATTTTACCGATGTATTCGCCAATGACACCCAGCGATATCAGCTGAATACCGCCCAAGAGTGCTGTTGTTAAAACCGTACTGGACCAGCCGGGAACGCTGCGTCCGGTAAAATACGAAATCAACACCCAAAGAATCAATAAAAAGCTGAACAGGGAAAGCAACATACCAAGCCCCGTAATCAGGCGAATGGGCTTGATGCTAAGGCTGCTAATACCGTCAAAAGCGAGCGCCAGCATTTTTCTGAGCGGATAATGGCTCTCCCCTGCCAGACGTTCCCGACGATCGTAATAAACGCTCGTGCTGCGAAAGCCGACCAGCGGAAACATACCGCGCAAAAAGATATTCACTTCCCGAAAATCAGAGAACGCTTCAAGGGCTTTTTGGGAAACCAGACGATAATCCGCATGGTTATACACGACATCCGCGCCCATCCAGCGCAACAGCTTATAATAGCCCTCCGCAGAAGTGCGCTTAAACCACGTATCCGTGTTCCGCGCTTTGCGCACGCCGTAAACAATGTCACAACCGTCGCAATATGCATCCACCATGGCATCCATTGCACGTAAATCATCCTGCCCGTCGCAGTCAATGGAAATCGTAATGTCGGCCTTTTCCTTGGCTTCCACCAGCCCCGCTAATAGCGCATTTTGATGGCCGCGATTGCGACTTAGCGCAATCCCTTCCACATCGCTATACTGTTTTGCCGCCTGTTGAATGAAATCCCAGGTCCCGTCTCGGCTGCCGTCGTTGACAAAAAGAAGGCCACTGTCCGATGCGATTTTCCCTTCCTCTCTCATACGTTGCAATTGCTGCCGAAAAAGGGGCAACGTGACAGGAAGCACCGTCTCTTCGTTATAACAGGGAATGACAATGATGAGTTTGGGTGTCATAGCGGATCCTTTCCGTGTTTCTCGAGCGCACCCTTAAAGGACGCTTTGCAGAATTTCGGTGTAACGTTCCTGTCGGTTCCTTTCCCCATCGATGGTTTTATGAAAGGAATGATGGACCGAAAACCGATGTTGATAGTTTTGTTGAATGTCCTGCGGATCCAATGCGTGTGCCAGTTGTATAAATTCCTGGGCTACTAGTGCATGGTGCCCCAGACCCGCCTTTTCCACCGATGCCACATAAGCGGCAATGTCCTCCGGTTTCTCCAACAAATTCGCTTTTTCAAAGTGATTGACAAAGCCGACCGTGCACGCAGGTTTGACGAGCAACGGAAACATGGCTTCTTTTAATGTCTCTAATTCGCGCGCACTCTCCACCCGATACGATTTCGGATATGCCAGACCTGCCTCTTCCATCAGGGCGTGTAGCTCTGTTTTGTCCAAGCACATCTCAATCGTTTCTCGGCATTCATTGACAATATGATACGGTGGTAATGGCCCTTGTTTGGCTAAGAACAAGGCATAGGCATCCGAGGTGGGAATCAGATAGCCTTTTTTCCCGCACTGCGCAAGATATTCTCCAGCAGCGCACAGCGCCTCCAGGATATTGGCATTCAAAAAAGAGCGATGCACATATTTCGAATGACATGCAATGCCCTCTTTTTCCGCAACAATAAGACAAGGTAGCGCCAAGGAGCGAAATGCACCCACGGTACCCAAGGGGTTAATATCCGATCCCATCACTACAGGTATGTATTCATAGGAAACATCCGATAACTGCATAGAAACCTTTCTAGACCTGTCTCTTTATAAAGTAACCGATGCGACATCTGTTTTATCATGCCTTTCCTGAAAGCAGGACTCTTCGTTCGAAATCTATCATTCTCAATTCCGGAAGTCAATTGCGCTATACTCAGAAATCCAGCACCTCTTTTTTCTTGTACACCGCATGAATCTCATGGATTGTCCCTCTTTGGAAATATAGCATGAACAAGAACGCCACACCTAGCACAAGGACTTTAAAAGCTCCTGCAAAGGCCCAATAATTGGCCATTAAAAACAGACCGGTCATAACGGCAGCCTGCTTTTTCTGCGAAATCCAAAAGCCCGATCGTTTCGAAAAATAGATGCGGGCAATATAAAAGACCACCTGTTAAATAGCCAACGCCAGCGCTGCACCGCGATACCCCCATAAAGGCGTCAATGTCATATTGGCAAGCAGCGTGGGAAAAAAGATACAGAGTCGGATTGCCAGATTGTACTTTGTTTTGCGTGCAAAGGTAATGCCCTGCACCGTCGTCTCCGACAACACGAGAAAAATGGGTTGCAAGCTCACTAGGCCAAATATCGTGGATACCGCACTGTAATTTTTTCCTAAGACGTAGGGCAAGAGCATGCTACCCAGTAACGCCAATACAAAGGCTGCACTCATGACCAATAACAGTACATCCGCCACAAAAGAAAATTGTTTTTGACTTTTATGTTCTTCATGCCAACGAATGGAAATCGGAAACCAAAATCCTGTAAAGGCGGCTGTTATCAAGCTAAAGACACCGGCAATGCTCAAGGCTGCATTATAGATAGCCAGACTGCCCGGCACCTGAATGCCGTGTAGAGTTAAATTTCCTAAACTGTTCAATAATGAGGAGAGGGCGAAATCTAAAATATAGGGATAGGCGTAGAGCCACATTCTCTTAAACAGCACGCGATCCCATTGAAATCCCCGAAAGTCAAAAAACTCACGATATTGATAAAGGAGAAACAGATCATAAAGGATATTGCCAAAAATCATGCCCATCGCAGCGCCCACATAGTCCTTGCGATAGGTGACCAGCAGGATAACGGTTAGTAAAAAGGTGAAGAGCTTGGCCCCGGCGGTAATCTTTGAAAAATCAAAGCCGCGTTCCTGCATACGCACCAAAAACAAAGCTTTCAATGATATTGATGAGTGCCCACAAACTGCCGAATATGATCAGTAACGCATCTTTTTCCGTATGAAATGCCCAGCGTGAAATGGGCTTGGCGAATACGATGCTCAGCAGAAAAAATAACACACCCACCAGCAATGCCGGCAATATCGCCTGTTGAAAGGTGCGGCGACGATCCTGCGCGCTATGAAATTCTCTGGCAAAGGCCTGATCCATGCCAATGCAAAGAATGCGCGGAATTTGCAGCAACAGGAGTTTAAAAAAGGTAAATAAACCATAGCTTTCCGGCGTCAAAAGGCGCGTCAGAAGCGGAATTTAACAATAGCGATCAGCCCCAAAAAAATCGGGTCTAAACTAAAGCCTGCCATGTTTTTTAAAATTTTGCCCATGCCAGACTCCTTGCCAACTTTCTCCTCTTTTATATTTCTATTTCTTCGAGCATACTGGATCGTCATGCGCCATGTCAACCGATTGCCATACTGCATTGCAAAAACAGGAATGGCTTGAAATCAATGATTTCAAGCCATTCCCTTCCCATCGGAGTGACAGGATTTGAACCTGCGACCCCTTGTCCCCCAGACAAGTGCGCTACCGAACTGCGCTACACCCCGTAACGCGGCATATTATATCACAAACTTAGCGCGGAAACATCCTGAAGAGAGGATCTTTTCTAAAACGCAGCTTGCACGCTGCTTTTGAAAATCCTAAACCCGTGATGTGCCATCGTGACGGGAAAATTTTAGGAAAACGACATATTTCCCCTTTATCCTTCTGCTAGAATGGTCAAAATCAATGGAGACCAAAGAAATTGGGTACCATTGAACCAATCGTTAAAAATCACCTCTTTCAGGAGATGGCCGCGATTTAAGCAGTAACGGAAATAGAGAAAGAAAGAAGGTTGTCATGAAAGTGATAGAGACTATCGGTAACACGAAACTCGTGCAATTACAGCACATCGGAGACGGCAGGATTTACGTCAAGGTAGAAAAAGCAAATCCGGGCGGCAGCATTAAGGATCGTCCAGCGTACTATATGATTCGCGATGCAATTGAACGTGGCGATCTCAAGCCGGGTATGACCATTGTAGAGCCGACGTCAGGAAATACCGGCATTGCGCTGGCACTGATCGGTAAGCAATTGGGTTATCCGGTGGAGTTGTTTATGCCGGCATCCATGTCCAAAGAGCGTGTGCGTCTGATGCAATCCTTCGGCGCCAAGGTCACGCTGACCACGGAAGGTGCTCTACAGGGGGCTGTGGATGCAGCAAAGAAGCGCGTTGCAGAAGGCAATGCCTATATGCCGGATCAATTCACAAACCCCTCCAATCCAAAGGCACATTATGAAACCACGGGGCCGGAGATCTATGAAGCTTTGCCGGATGCAGTGGCTTTCGTATCCGGTTTCGGTACGGGCGGTACGATTTCGGGTGTCGGCAGATTCCTGAAAGAGCACATCCAAGGCTTTCGCGTCTTTGGTCTGGAACCGAAGGAATCGCCTCTGGTCAGTGAAGGCCATGCCGGATCCCATAAGATTCAGGGCATTTCCGGTAACTTTATCCCGAAAAACTTAGACAAGAGTATCCTAGACGGGATATACTCGGTAGCGAGTGATGATGCGATTGCCATGTCTCGCCGCTTAGCTGCAGAAGAAGGCCTTTCGGTTGGTATTTCGTCCGGTGCGAATGTTGTTGCCGCGCTTCAAGCTTTGAACGATGTGGAAGGGAAAGTCGTTACCGTTTTGCCCGATTTGGGTGAGCGTTATATGTCAACGGCTTTATTTCAAGAGGACTGAGCATGAAAAAAAGAGATTGGAAAGAGCAGGCGGCCTATATTATGGAACTCGACCCTGCCTGCCGTTCCATTGAAGAAGCCACCAACCTGTATCCCATTACGGACGCGCTGGCCAGTTATGATATTGCGCATGAATTTTATTTGCGCGGCGAGTTCTATGAAGCGCGACGTATTTCCCAAGATGCCCGCAATCGTACGGGCATTGAGATTCATCCGGGCGCAGAGATCGGGCGATGTTTCTTCATCGATCACGGCATGGGCGTTGTGATCGGCGAGACAGCAAAAATCGGTGATTTTGTGCACATGTATCACGGTGTCACGTTGGGCGGTGTCGAATCCATTCAGGGCCAGCGTCACCCCATCGTGGGCAATCACGTTCTGATCGGTGCCAATGCGACCCTGCTCGGCCCCATTCATATCGGCGATGGCGCCAAAATCGGTGCCGGGGCTGTGGTCATGCACGACGTGCCGGCCGGCGCAACGGCCGTAGGGGTACCCGCCCGTATTATTCCTGCTACACAAAAGGATGCCACGGCGAAAAACGAGGTCTCTGGCGATCCATCGGAGGATGAGGCATGAAAGAACAAAACATAGCAAACGCCTCGCAGACCACGCTGCCCAATGAAGGCTCCGATCCGGCGTCACTATTGATCCGTTTAATCAAAGGGACGCTCGTCGGCATCGGTGCTATTTTGCCCGGCCTCTCGGGTGGGGTGCTTTCCGTGATTTTCGGCATTTACCAACCGATGATTGCTTTTCTGGCAAATATCCGCAAGGAATTCTGGCGCAATGTGCGCTACTTCGTTCCCATCGGCATCGGCGGACTGCTGGGTGTTTTTCTGTTTTCCGTCTTTGTGGAAAAAGCCTTCGGACAATATGAAGCGCAATTTGTGTGCCTGTTCCTAGGGTTTGTGATCGGCACCTTCCCGAGCCTCTATCGACAGGCAGGCAAAGAAGGACGCAAGACTTCTGATCTGGTTATTCTTGTTGTCTGTGCCATTCTGCTCGTCGTCTTAATGTCCTTCGGCTCGAACCTGCCCGCCATGACCCCGAACCCGGTGGTTTGGTTTTTCTCGGGCGTGCTGGTTGCTTTCGGCTTTATCATCCCGGGCATGAGTCCTTCGAACTTTTTGATCTATTTCGGACTCTATGACAAGATGGCTGCTTCCATTGCTGCCGTGGATTTCAGCATGCTGATCCCCTTTGCAGCAGGCGCCGTTTTATGCATCATCCTCTTCTCTAAAGTTGTCGCCTGGTGTTTCCGACATCACTACGCACCGCTGTTCCATGCCATTTTAGGCATGGTTGTCGGTTCGACCCTCGGTATCTTCCCGGCGATCATCTTCCCGGCTCTCACGCCGCAAGGCCTGGCCAAAGCACAGCTTTCTTTACCGATTGCCGTGCTCTTCGGCTTAGTCATGCTTCTCGTGGGCATCGGGATCAGCTATCAATTCAGTAAATTGGAAGAAAAGGTGGATTATGAGCGATGAAACAAGATTTGCAGTATTGATCGATGCGGAAAATATTTCGCCGAAATACATCCAAATCATCTTTGACGAAGTGTCGAATTACGGCATTTCAACCTATCGCCGCATTTACGGCGACTGGACCAGCACCCGCAACAATCGATGGAAAGAGGTGCTGCTGGACAATTCCATCACCCCCATTCAGCAATACAGCTATACGGAAGGAAAAAATTCGTCCGATTCGGCCATGATTATCGATGCGATGGACATTCTCTATACGTTATCGGTGGACGGCTATGTCCTCGTCTCTTCCGACAGCGATTTTACCCGCTTGGCTTCGCGCTTGCGCGAATCGGGCATGACCGTCATCGGCATGGGCGAAAGTAAGACGCCCAACGCCTTTATCTCGGCCTGCAATACGTTTAAATATCTGGATATCCTGTTTGCCTCTCACGCAGAAGCGGAAGAGGAAGAGGGACATGAGCACGATGCCGGTAAAGCGCCCAATGTAAAGTCGCTCCATGTGGCCGAAGGATCCGTAAGCAAGCCGCACGTAAAATCCATTGGCAAAGCGAATGAAACGGTTACCGGTGATTCCGGTGAGCACAAGGATGTGGCCCTTCTGAGCCGAAAGGAATGGAAAAAAGGGCGCAACAACGATTCCAAATCCTGTGGCGATGCCAAAAAAAACGGCAAGCGCGACGTGCCGCGCCCGCAAACGACCATTTTGGCCATACGAAAAGCATTGCGCAGCATTGTGCGTGAAAACTCCGATGAGGAGGATTGGATCTCCTTGGCTAACTTGGGCAATCAACTCTCCAAGCGCTTCCCGGACTTTGACGTACGTAACTATGGCCATCAGAAGCTTGTCACCTTCATTGAATCCTTTCATGAATTTGAGGTGGCCCATCGTGCCGTCTCTGAATTTGGCAATAAGCAGCTTTTTGTGCGCCTGAAAGAAAAAACAAAATAACCACGTACGTCCATAGCCACAAACGAAATTATGGAATCATAAAGGCGGCGCGCCTTCGCATTGCGAAGGCCGCCGCCTCTTGTATTATGAATCTTACCTATTATGCATTTTATCCTTCCACGGTGGCCTGTGCTTCTATTGGCGCCTGCACTTTATCCATGGCTATCACTTCATCAAACAGCGCATCCATTTCTACGTCCCCATGCTTAACAAACAGCACCGTCAGTTTTGGATCTTTCAGAATGCGCTCTTCAATTTCACGGGCGCTCATCGGATCCAAGTGACTGGTCACTTCGTCAAAAAGCAGAATATTTTTCTTGCGCAGCAGGGCGCGTGCTAAAATGATGCGTTGCTTTTCTCCAGCGGAGATATTTTCTCCATTCTCTTCAATGCGATAGTTGAGTCCCTCTTCCCCCGCAAAGTTCAAAATGCCGCAAGATTTGGCCACGGCTTCAACCTCGTCTGTCGGATAGTCCTCACCGAGCGTCATATTAAACGCAATGGACGCCTCAAACAAATAGTTCTTCTCCGAAATATACGCCATGTTTTCCGCGCCCTGATACGGACTTTGTACATGGCCATCCAGCGCAATCTCCCCGCCATCCCATGGCACATTCCCGTAGATCATCTGCAAAAGCGTTGACTTCCCGCAACCGCTGGGACCGACCAAGCGATATTTTTGGCCCAACGTAAAGGAAACGGATAAATTTTGAAAAATTGTCTTTGCGCCGAAGGCTTTTTCAATCTGTTTCAGCGCGATTTGTTTCTCACAGACCGGCAATTGCGGATCTTGCGTCATCGTTTCCCGCGCATATTTCTCGACGAGTGCCTTCGCGCCGTTCATCTTACTCTGTAATTGCGGCAGCTCACCAATGGAGCTGAACAGCTGCCCCACGAGGTTGCCGGCGGTCAAAAATGCCCCCGGCGACAATAACCCCGCCGTCACCATCGCCGCACAGGCGACCAGATTCATAATCTGCGCAACTAAATTCACGCCCATGGATGCCCCTTGTACAAAGACATTGCGGGTTTTATAGCGCATGGTGTCGAGATAATATTGCTTGAAAATCCCCTCCTGCAAATGGCGAAAACGGCGCAGCAGACGGAACAACAGATATTCGCGTCTTCCCTGATGAAAATCCGTCACTTCTTGGACAAAACGCTCATTGTCCTGCGCATATTCTTCAATCATTTTTTTAGAAAATGGCCCCAACCGTTGCGATAAGAACATCATTATGACAAAGGATACGCCGCCTAATACAATTAAAAGCCAATGCAAATACAGCAATGAAGCCAAACAAAAAACGAAATTGCTGATGATCTGCACGCGCGAAAAATACGGCAGCAAATAATTCTTCTCCAATAAATCCATATCGTTAATCAAATTTGAGATTTCATACTTTTGCGGATTTGCAATAATATTGCTGCGCATCACCCGCTGCGTATCCGCGACCGCCATGCCCTGGAAATATTCCTGCAGACAAAGCATTGCCACCATTAAGACAAGCACTGCCGCCATCAGTAAAAAAGCGCGGAAAACGCCGGATAAATTTCCCGCCAGCAACGCTTCAAACAAAGGGATCAGTGTGAAATTATACGCAATCTGCCCGGCTGCTGCGAGGATCGTAAACAGCACCGCTGCATAAAATTTTCCGGTCTTTTTCATGACTACCTCCAAATCGTCTTGCGCCTTAACCTTCCAAAAAATTCGCCCGCGGTTTTTCAGGCAAGCGCATAGCGTACCCCTTCTTCTGCATTTCGTGCAATTTAATCAGCAAAAGATTGATGTCCGTATGCAGCATCTTAGCTAGCGAGACAATGTCATAGCCTTCTTCGGCCAGACGATGCACTTCTGCCTCATCCAACAGCAAATGCGCCGCAAATACATTGGCTTCGTATTCTTCGCGGTCGGTCATATTGAGCAATGTAAACGCCACAACGTCCTGAACGCCGTCTTCCTGCGCACCATGTAACACCGCATGGCCCAACTCATGCGCCAGAATCAGGCGGCGGCGATCGTCGTCAAGCGAGGCATTCAGAAAAATACAGCTTTGCCCCGCCACACGCGCAAACATCCCCGCCAGCTGATGAAAATCCGATCGCTCATAGAGACGCATGCCCAACGCCCTGGCCAATTCCTCGGGGTCGCTCGTTTGATATTCTCGAACCAGCGCCTGCACTTGCTCCTCAATGCGCATGGCGATCCTCTTGGGCTTTCTCCTGCCGTGCCTGCCAATAGGCATCCTGCAAGGCGCGCATCACGGCATCCTTATCCTCTTCGGAGAGCCTGCCGCCGGCAAAAAGCACACCGGCCTGCTGCACAAGACGCTCCGCTGCCTCGCGATCCGTCCCTTGCAACGGCATTTCGGCCGACGCTCCGGCTTGTCCCGCCGCTTCATCTTCCATATATAAATAATTGGTCTCCACATCAAAAAGCGATGCCAAACGGTCATACACCCTTCTCTGCTTCGGATAGCTCTGACCGCGTTCATAACTCACCACCGTACGAGTGGAGACCTGTAACGCTTCCGCCAGATCTTTCTGCGTCATCCCCTTCTCTTCCCGCAAGGCGCGTACTTTTTCCCCAAACTTCATATTCTCCCCCGCTCTAAGAAGTTATTCTTCCTTTTTCCCTTGACAAGTGCAGTTTACCTGCGTATACTGACTTTGAAATACGAAGATTATCTTCTTCTATTGTAATGCGCCGGCAATATTTGTCAAGTTCTCTGCCGCTTCGCGATATGTCGATTTTACGAAATCCGGCGATGGTTGCTGGACGCATCCGTCCCTATCGCTCTCCTTAGAAACGAGGCTCTATGCAACGCCATATTCTCCATGTGGACATGAACAGCTTCTACGCCTCTGTCGAGCAGGCCTACGATCCGTCGTTGCGCGGGAAAGCCATGGCCGTCACCGGCTCGGTTGAGGAACGACACGGCATCATTCTTGCCAAATCGCCGGAGGCAAAGCGAAAGGGTGTGAAAACGGGTGAGGTCATCTGGCAGGCACGACAAAAATGTCCGGAGTTGATCACCGTGGAAGCGCACTTTGCGCGATACCATACCTACTCGAAGCTGGCGCAAAGCATTTATTTGGACTTTACAGATCTTGTGGAACCCTTTGGTATGGATGAATGTTGGCTGGATGTGACCGGCTCGCAGCGCCTGTTTGGTGACGGATGGGAAATTGCGCAAAAGATACGGCGGCGCATTCGCAAGGAGCTGGGCGTTACGGTTTCGATCGGCGTCAGCGATAATAAAATCTTTGCGAAGCTCGGCAGTGATCTCAAAAAGCCTGATGCGCAGACCTTACTGGATGCCTCCAATTTTCACGAAACGGTCTGGCCGCTGCCGGTCGAAAGTCTGCTTTTTGTGGGACGACAGACCACACGGGCGCTGCACGCCTTCGGCATTCGTACCATCGGTGCGCTGGCCCAGGCCGATCCGCACCTCATCCATCATCGCTTCCATAGCAATGGTATCCGCCTGCAATTGGCTGCGCAGGGCAAGGATACCACCCCCGTTATGCCCTACGGGTTCCGACCGGTGGAAAAGAGCATCAGCTGCGGCACCACGTTTCCGCATGATTTAAAAACAGAGCGAGAAATTATCGTCGCTATGCTGCAATTAGCGGATCAAGTACAGCAGCGTCTGGTCCGAGCCGGATTGGCGGCGGAAGGGATTGCTGTATGGGTGCGCAATTGTGAACTTTTTTCCACCCATGCCACTAAGCGCCTGCCCTACCCCTCGCAGAGCGCACCATCGCTTTCGCAGGAAGCCACACCTTTGGCGCTTGCGCTATGGGATGTACAGCGTCCCGTACGCGCTATGACACTGTTTGCCACGCAGTTGCGGCCGGCGTATGACGCGATACAGACACGATTTTTTTCGGACATCCGACGGCACGATCGCTGGGAACGTGTGGGGCAGGCCGTAGAAGAGCTTCGGACGCGTTACGGAACAAAAGTCATCGGGTCGGCCACCCTTTCTGCTGATGCACCGGCAGATCTGGACACCGCACGCGCGACGATGCCGCTCTATCTTTCCCCCCATATGGAAGTGGTGCGCCCGCGTGCCGGCAATCGCGAAGAAGAGATGTCGCCTAAGGCTTCGCAAAATGCTTTAAAACCGGCGTAGCATGGTACAATAAACAATGTGCGGTTCTGCCGCAACCATGTAAAGGAGGGCCTATGATCTATACCGTTACTTTGAACCCCTCGGTGGATTTCGTCACCCGCTTGGATGCTCTTGTGCCCGGCACGGTGAATGCATCTCGGGAAGAGTGTCTGTCGGTGGACGGACGAGCGCTTACCATTTCCCGCATCCTTCATACGCTGGACGTACCCACCACCGCCACCGGCTTTATCGGCGGACAAACCGGTTCCTACGTGGAAGATATTTTGGAAGAAGAAGGCATTTTAAATGATTTTATTCGGGTGAAAAACAATACACGCCTTAATATGACATTGTGGATTAACGGCGTGGAAACACGCATTTCAGGCCATGGCTCCGACATTTCCGAACCGGAAGTCAATGATTTGCTCTACTATTTATCGCGCATTCGGGAAGGGGATTACCTGGTCGTGGCAGGATCGCTGCCGCAAAATTTAAATGAATCTATCTATGAACGCATGTTTGATATTGCAACGGTCAACGGTGCTGCTTTTTTGCCCATTGTGGAGACATCCGCCATGCAAAATCAATTGCGTCGAAAGCCGTTGCTTATCACGCCGAATTGTGGCGATTTAGCGGAGCTGTTTGATAAGGACGTCGTCACCCAACAAGAAGCCATCGGCTATGCGAAAGAACTGCGAAAACGCGGCGCGCAAAATGTGTTGGTGGATCTGGAAGAAGACGGTTCCTTTTTTGTGACGCAGGGCGCCGTTTTTCAAGCCGACGGACCACAGTTGCCTGTCGTTTCGTCCGATTATGCCAATATGGCACATATCGCCGGGTTTATCGGCAATTATATGCGCACCAATGAAGCAAAAAAAGCGTTTCCGGCCGCACAAGGGTGTGCTAACGCCACCTTTGCAGCAGAAACGCTACCGTCTCGGGATTCCATTGTAAAACATAGTGCGGCAGTGAAGATTCACCGCATTGAATAGCTGTTACTGATTTTGGTCACGACGGATGCGGCGAAATCGCTTTTCGAAGTCGCGTCGCGACATCCATAAGTCTTGTCCGCAGCCATTACAGCACAGCCGAAATTCTATGCCGGTGCGCCGTACCGTCCATGCGTTGTTGCCGCAGGCATGAGGCTTTTTAAGCTGTACCACATCGCCGACTTGAACGTCCATCATGGCTTCTTTACTCCTGTCTCTTGCGTTATTGCCGTATGCGTTGCAGGGATTGCCGCCGATGGCCACGTTCTCTCGTAACAGGCACTTTCCTTTTGCAGTGCCTCAATGAGCAACGCGCGCACTAGGCGTGCGGCAGACCAAAAATGCTTAATATCCGTACGGGCACCTACCGCAACGGTATAGGTGAGTGCATTTGATTTTTCAACGCCAATAAAGTAAGGCAGCGTTACGAATTCCTTAGCATGCTGCGTTTTTATGCGGTGGCTGACATCCTGCACCAGCTGTTTTACGATTTCAGGTGAAACGCTGTAGGGCACTTCTACAGTCACGTCCGCTTGCAACGGTCCCTTGCCGTAATTGGTAATCACCTGCACTTTTGAATTGGGCACCATGTAGCGCATGCCGGTGTAGCCGCGTACGATGGTGTGACGCAGACGAATTTCCTGCACCTCACCGACGACACCATCTTTGAGTGCTACATAGTCGCCGACGTTCATATAATTGTCCAGCAGCAATAAGGCCCCGGAAATAACATCGTTGACAACGGATTGGGCCCCCAAGGCAATCGCAATACCACCGATACCGGCGGCCGTTAAAACAGAAGCGGTATGAATGCCAAAAGTATCTAAAATGAAAGCAATCGCATACATCCAAACGACAATGCGAAGCACGTTATAAAGCAAAAAGTAGAACGTGCGAAAACGCGCTTTTTTCGGCAAATCCGTGCCTGCCTCAATAAAGCGATGCAAAAGCCGACTGCCTGCAGCAAGCAACGCCCAGGTGAAAAGCAACACTGCCATCGCTAGGAGAACGCGACTCGCCAGCAAAGGGAGCCCTGTGAGCATATGCAGTTTTTGTGCCAATGAAGCCATACTGCCTCCTTCTTATCGGGGCATAACCAGAAAAGATTCACGGTAAATCACGAGATGCGAACCGTCCGCTTGCGGCAGGGTGCGCACAAATTCCTGCGTGTCCTCAACCGTTTTACGCTCTCCGTCGATCCTCAGACGACGATTTTTTCCCAGGATTACCAAGGAAGATCCGCTGGAAATCAAACGCTGGGCGTCAAAATCCAAGGTTTGCGATTTTTGCTTTTCTCCTTCCTCCGAATAGCTCGTAAGCGTGCGCCCATCCATTACCCAGATGTTCTTGTCCATCACGACAACGTCCCAAGTATTGGTACAATCGACGACATGCTTAATGGTGTTGTCACAGATGAAAAACAGGCGATTTCCTTGGGCTGCCAAGATGCTGTTTTCTCCCGTCCAAAGCAGACGCGTAAAGGGTTCGGGGCCTGCGCATTGAAAAAGTGCGCTCTGCTCCTCTTTCTTCTTCAAAACCCCACGCACAGGATCCTCACTGCCGGTTAGCAATGGAGATAGTGCCGGGTCCATCGGAATGGTACCCTCCGCGGTGAATGCCTCATCATTCCCCTCTTCCGTCCAAGCCGCACCATTTTTGGAAGGGACATAGAGACCCGGTGTGCCTGTTGTCTTTTGCACGGACTCGACCGCTCCGTCTGCGTTCAAAAGCAGGAAGCGATCCGCTTTAACGCCCATAAGTGCAGCAGGTGAAAATGCTTGTGCTTCGACCGCTATTAACCCGCGCACGCCCGGCAGGGAGACAGTTCGTTCCACATGGCCGTTTTGGGGGTTGACGACCCGGAGTTTTCCCGTTGCTTCCAACACATAGAGCTTTTCCCCGTAGGCAATTTTGCTCTGCGAAGAAAGATTGGCTTCCCAGCGTTTTCCACTGCGATCAAAAGCAGTAAGATGCGATCCTTCGCGAAAAAACAGACAGCCGTCAATGGCGCCGACATCTTTCCAGGCGTCCGAAAAATGCAGCGCTACCGCATTGCCGCTTTGGCCCGGCGATTTCGGTAGAAAAAAAAGAACGCTCAGCACGAACAGCACGATAAGAACGCCCGCCCCCAAAAGCAAGGGACGGGGCATATTTTGTAAAGAAAATCGGTTTTGCTTCTCTTCCTGCATACCGGCTCCTTCGCCACGCGTTACAGAATATTAGCGTTCTTCTTGCGCCGCCGCACGTTTTAATTGTTCCTTCTTCCATGCCTGCGGATCAAATTCAATGCGCACCCATTGAATGCGCTTGTTTTCTATCTTCTCAATTTTAAAACGCATCCCCTGGTATTCGATGAAGGGGCGTTCCTGATCTTCCGGAATTCGACCCATGAGAAAGAACAGCAAACCGCCCAACGTATCGTAGTCTTCGGTTTCTTCATCAAAATTCGAATCGGTATTAAAATTCAGCTCCTTAATGGAGAGCGTGCCTTTGGCATAATAAGTATTGCGACTGATCTTTTCAATTTCCGGTTCATCTTGGTCAAATTCATCGTCAATGTCACCGACAATCTCCTCCAGCAGGTCTTCCATGGTCACAATACCGGAAAAGCCGCCGTACTCGTCAATCAGAATGGCCAAGTGGAAATTATCTTCGCGCATTTCATTAAAGAGCTCATTGACATTCTTGCGTTCCGGCACAAAATATGCGTGGCGCATGATCTTGCGTACCGAAATATTCTCAAAGCCGGCGCTGTAGGCCTCCTGCAAATAATCTTTGATATAAAGAATACCAACGATATTATCAATCTCGTCGTCATAAACCGGGATGCGCGAATAGCGTACGGTCAACAGCTCATCAATGTATTCCGTATAGGGGTCATTGATATCAATGGCAAACACTTCCGTACGCGGCGTCATGATGTCTTCCGCCGACTTATCGTCGAAGGAAATAATGGAGTTGATCATTTCGCCTTCATCTTTATTGATCATGCCCTGGCTCTGGCCCACCTGCACCAAAGACTTAATGTCCGACAGAGTGACTTTCTCTTCCATGGCATCCATTTCCACACCCATCAGGTGTAACACGCCATTCGTGCACCAGGACAGGAAATATACAAAAGGCTTCAAGAGTTTGGAACACCACCATAAAATACCGATGGATTGGTTCGAAAAATTTTCCGCATTCTGTAAGGCCAATCGTTTCGGCACCAATTCACCGAAAATAATGGTCAATAAAGAAAGAAGTATCGTAATGGTGATGGTGGCTACGCCTTTGGCACTGGGAACGCCGATAGAGGCCAGAATATTTCCCCAATAGCCCGCCAGTCCCGTGGCAGCACTTGCCGAGTTGAAGAATCCCGCCAATGTAATGCAAATCTGTATCATGGAGAGAAAATGGGACGGATCTTCCAGCAATTGCAGAATGCGATGCGCGCGCTTATCACCCTCATCGCGACGTTCTCTTAATCGATTCGCATCCACCGAAACCAGCGCCATTTCCGACGCGGCAAAAAAAGCATTGACAATGATCAATACGACCATTAAAAGTAACTGAAATATAAAAGCCGAACTCCCGGTTCCAGGGTCCGCGACACCTTGGTCCATTCTTTCCTCCTACAATAGATAAAATTCTCACCGGTGCGCACCGTATGCGCAACCGGTGAGAATATCTTATCACATTCCCAAAAGCATATAAAGCATGAGCAGTCCGGACAGCGCAATGCGATAGATGCCGAACGCTTTGAAGTCTTTTTTCTGAATATAGTCCATGAATTTTTTAATGACCACATAGGCAACAAGGAAGGAAATAGCAAAGCCCAATGCGATGAGCAGCCATTCGCCGATAGAAAAGGCATGCACGTTCTTGATTACTTTCAAAAGCGTTGCCCCCATCATGGACGGGATGGCCATAAAAAAGCTAAATTCCGCCGCGGCTATGCGCGAGCTGCCTAGCACCATCGCTCCGATAATCGTTGCCGCCGAGCGAGATGTGCCCGGGATGAGCGCCAAGCATTGAAACAAACCGATACAAAACGCCGTCTGAAGGGAAAAATCCAGCGGATCTTCATAACGCGTCGTATGCCGTTTTTTGTTCCATTCTTCGACAAAGATCATGATGATACCGTAAACCAGAAGGGTAATTGTGACGACTGGTGTGGTCATCAGATGTGCATCAATGATGTCATCAAAAAGGATGCCGATAACAGCGGAAGGGATCACTGCCACTAAAACGCGCAACCACAGCGCCATGGTGCGCTTATCCACATGGGTCAAACGATAGTAGAGTTTCGTCTGCGTATTCCAACGATCATAGCGTTTGGGACGAATCGCAAAGTGCGGATCTTCGCTTTGCCAGGGGTTCAGACGATTCCAGTATAGAACCACCACCGATAAAATGGCGCCCAGCTGAATAATAATATTGAACGCATTGGAAAAGCTCTGCGGTTCCAGACGAATCCATTCGTTGGCCAAAATCAAGTGTCCTGTCGAGCTGATCGGTAAAAATTCCGTGACGCCTTCAATGATCGACAATAGGGTCACTTTGAGCACATTTAAAACTGCTTCCATGCATCCTCCTGATTATAGTGTTCCATAAAGGAATGTTTCTTCCCATCCAGGGTGTAGCCCAGAATGGCATCTAGCGCAACATTCTCGCCGCTGCGCAATATCGACTTCTCTACATTGGGGTTAAGGGTTTTGAGCATCTGGATTAATGCCTTAATATTGCGGCGCTGTGAATCCACCTTGTGCTGCGTCACAACGCAGGCGCAATCCAGGGGCTTTAGTCCCGCCATATCGCGCCAGGCGATAATACTTTGTTCTTCGACAAAATACAAGGGGCGAATCAGCTCCATGTTATTAAAATTTCTTGCCACAATTTTGGGCATCATATTTTTATAATTGGCCGACCACAGCACATTTAATAACGTGGTTTCAATGACGTCGTTAAAATGATGCCCCAGCGCCAATTTATTGCATCCCAACTGTTGCGCGCGGTCATAGAGGAAGCCGCGACGCATCCGGGCGCAAAGATAGCAGGGTGTTTCGGCAATTTCGTCCGCCACTTGGAAAATATCCGAGCGATATACCGTAGCGGGAATCCCAAGCCACGACAAATTAAACAGCAACCGCTCGCGATTTAGGGGCGCATAGCCGGGGTCCATCGCTAAAAAGCGCACTTCAAAAGGCACTTTCGAATAGCGCACCAAGGATTGAAACAGTTTTGCTAAGAGCAAACTGTCCTTTCCGCCTGAAATGGCCACGCCCACGACATCGCCGGGCTGCAGCATATCATAGGTCTTGAGAGCTTTATGAAATTTGGAGACCAAACGGCCGCGGTAGGTCGTTTGAATGGCATGTTCGATATCTTTTTTGGATGCCAGACCTTGTCCGAACAGGCGATATGTTTCCGGATACATCCGGGCGACGGCCTCTTCGTGTGTCTCTCCTGCTTCCACTTCCACGGTAACATGAAATTCTTCCGGAACCGTTTTGCGCCGTTCTTCCCAAATTTTCTGTAACGCTTCAGCAGACGGCACCGTCTGCGGAACCGTTTCTAAATCTATGTCGATGCTTTGTGCGGGAACAGTGCTTTTTTGCGACAAGGCCTCCCACTGTTTCAAAAGCGTTTCCTTCGTCCAATCCTCCATTGTTTTCGAACTCCTCATCTATTTATGATAGGGCTCATGGTGCAATATCCGAAAGCCCCGATAAATCTGTTCCAATAAAATGACGCGCATGAGCGTATGCGGAAATGTCATTGGAGAAAACGACACTTTCTTGCCCAGCGCCTTTATCTCCGGTGCCAGGCCATCGCTGCCTCCTATAATAAAGGTAATCTGTGCACCGCCTTCTTCTGCCCATTCCGCCAGATGTCTTGAAAATTTAAGACTGTCCTCTTGCTTAGCCTCCACGCAGAGACTCACCACGCAGCTGCCCTTCGGCAATACTTTTCGAATGCGCTCCGCTTCCTTTTCGAGCGCCCGCTCCACCAGCTTTTCACCAGCCTTGTCCGGTCGCGGTTCCTCCGCGATTTCTTGAATCTTCACCTGCGCATACGGTTTCAGCCGTTTGACATATTCTTCCACCGCTTGCGCATAAAAGGATTCTTTTACCGTGCCTACCGCAATAATCGTAATATTCATGCCCGGCCGCCTTCCGGTGTGGCCAAGGAAAGTAATGGCTCCGTCGTACTTTCTTCCGACGTTTTCACCAGGCTGCGTTCACGCACGCGCTCTGTTGACAGTTCCTCCGACGGTTCAAAGCGAGGCGCCACCGCCACATGAACAGCACTTCCCACAGCAAAGCCGTTTTCCACCAACACCTCCGAGACCGTGTTTAGGCAGCATAGCGCCGTATTATTATTGATAGACATATGCGCCAGCAGTACCTCTTCGCCGCGGCCTTCCAGCACTTCGCAAAGGGCTTCTCCCGATTGACGATTGGATAGGTGCCCCAGCTCAGAAGCAATGCGTTTCTTGGACCATGGCGAATACGGTCCCTGCTGTAAGAGCAAGTCTTCGTAGTTGGCTTCCCAATAATAAAGATCGGAGCCGCGCATCGCTTCCAGAATAGTCCGATCCACGAACCCCGTATCCGTCAAAATAGAGATTTTTTCGTTGCCATGACGAATCACGTAGCCGACCGGATCCGCGCAGTCATGATGAATGGGGATGGGCAGAATTTCTAAGTCACCGATTTCAAAAACACGTTGATTGCGAATCACCACGTGATCCCGATCCCGATGCCGCCCGACCTTCTTTTCCATTGCCAGCCACGTGTTTTCATTGGCATAAATGGGAATATGAAAGCGTCGCGTCAGAACGCCCAGGCCTGCCGTATGATCCGAATGCTCATGCGTGACCAAAATGGCATCCACTTTTTTCGCCGATGTTCCTGCCTGGCGCAATAACTGATCTATTTTCTTAGCACTGTATCCGGCATCAATGAGAATCGTTGTTTGTTCACTTTGTACAAGAACACTATTTCCGCTCGAGCCGGAAGCCAGAGAGCGCAGCTTCATGCAACCTTCTTTCTAGTTCGTAAGATACGCGGCTATTGTACCACAGGCGAAAAAGGTACGAAAAGAATCCCGTATAGCGCTACACATCGCTCGCCTGCCGATTATTTTCGTAAATCCCAGTTTTTGGCTATAATAAAGGGACGAGGGAGTAGCTTATGAATATCGAATCGTCAGCTCGACATTTTATGTTCGGTTCGAGACCTGCTTGGGCAGGTAAGCGAGACTCAATGTAACAAACGGCCCCTGCTAAGGGAATTGTGGCAGGATGGTCGCCTGTGCAATGAACCAACATCCGAACATAAGGAGGACCTATGGAATGGTATCAAAAATCCGCTGAAGCGGTGGAACAGGAACTAAAAACCAACCGAGAAACGGGCTTGGTCTCTACTGACGTACCCAAGCGCCTGGAAAGTTACGGGTTGAATAAATTAGAGGAAGCCAAGCGCGTTCCGTTAAGTACGAAGCTTCTCAACCAAATTAAAGACCCGCTCGTTTTAATTTTGATTGCGGCTGCCGTGCTATCTGCTCTGACCGATTCCGCGATTGAAGCGTTAATCATCATTGCTATTGTGATCTTAAATGCGATCCTATCTATCTATCAGGAAGGCAAAGCCGAAGATTCTGTAGCGGCACTACAGAAAATGAGTTCTCCAAATGCCAAGGTACTGCGCGACGGAAAGCCCGTCAGCGTCAAGGCCGAAGAGCTGGTGCCCGGGGATGTGGTATTGCTGGAAACCGGCGATATTGTGCCGGCAGACTTGCGTCTGTTTAAATCATCCAACTTACAAATTGATGAATCGTCGTTTACGGGCGAATCCGTAGCGGCCGAAAAGGACGCAAATGCGCTCTTTTCCGACGAACGCGGCATCGGTGATCGAGAGAACTTGGCGTTTTCATCAACAATCGTCACCTATGGACACGGAAAGGGTATCGTCATTGCGACGGGACACGCCACAGAAATCGGACAAATTGCGTCTACGATTCAAGCGTATGAAGAGGAGTCCTCGCCACTGCAGCGTAAGCTCAACCAGCTGTCTAAGGTCCTCGGTAACATGGTGTTGGCTGTTTCGGCCTTCGTCTTTGTGCTGGGACTCATCAGCGGCGAACAAATTTTACGCATTGCCATGACGGCCATATCGCTGGGTGTAGCGGCCATTCCGGAGGGTATGACGGCGGTGGTGACCATTGTGCTATCGCTTGGGATGAACCGTATGGCCACACGCAATGCGATTGTGAAAAAATTGCTCTCCGTTGAAACGCTGGGAACAACAACGGTGATCTGTACGGATAAGACCGGTACGCTCACGCAAAATGAAATGACCGTCACGAAAATTTTTGCCAACGGACAGGATTTGGACGTGACCGGCATCGGCTATTCCCCGGTGGGCGATCTGTTCTTTGATGGTAAAAAGGTCACTACGGCAGACGATCGAATGCTGGAAACACTCATTGTCATTGCGGCTTCCGCCAACGATGCCAAAATTGTGTCGGATGAAGAAAAAGGCAACACGGTCATCGGCGATCCGACGGAAGGTGCGCTGCTTACGATGTCGCAAAAAGCGGGCATTGTGCCGGAAGAGCTGGCTTTGCGCAGTCCGCGTGTGGATGAAATTCCTTTCGACTCCAACCGCAAGATGATGACCACGTTCAATGAAAACTACTTCGAAAATGCCATCGCTTCCTTTACGAAGGGTGCGCCGGATATTGTGATTAACTACTGCAATCGCATTCTCTTGGATGGGGAAGAAAAACCGCTGACGCCCGAGATTCGCGAACGGCTCTTGGCCAAAAACTCGGAATATGCCCAGCAGGCACTGCGTTGCCTGGCCTATGCCTATCGCAGCTGGGAAGAATTGCCGGAAAAGGACCGTCAGGTGCCCGAAACTGTCGAACGCGATATGGTATTTGTCGGCTTGACCGGTATGATCGATCCGCCGCGTAAAGAGGTGAAAGCGGCCATTCAAGAGACAAAGACGGCCGGTATTACCACCATTATGATCACCGGCGATTATCTGGAAACGGCATATGCGATCGGTAAAGATTTAGGAATTGCCGAGGACAAGTCCCAAGCCATCATGGGCGCTGCACTGAACGAGATGTCGGAGGCAGAGGTGCAGCAGGTGGTCAAAGAAAAGCGCATTTTCGCCCGTGTTTCGCCGCAGAATAAAGTGCAAATCGTGGATGCGCTGAAAGCCAATGGTGAAATTACGGCCATGACCGGCGATGGCGTCAACGATGCGCCCGCCATCAAGCGTGCCGACATCGGTGTGTCCATGGGCATCACCGGTACGGACGTTGCCAAGAATACGGCGGATGTGATTCTGACCGACGATAACTTTGCCACCATCGTCAATGCCGTAGAAGAAGGCCGTATCATCTTTGCCAATATCAAAAAATTCGTCAATTTCCTTTTGTCCTGCAATATCGGAGAAGTAATTGTTGTGGCTGTGGCTATGATTATTGACCTCTTTCTGGTATTCTCTAACAGTGGTTTTCGATTCCCCACCCCACTTTCGCCCATTATGCTCCTGTGGCTGAATCTGGTGACGGATTCGTTGCCGGCGCTAGCGCTGGGTATGGAGCCCGGTGAGGAAGGCGTCATGAATGAAAAACCGCGCGATCCCGCTGAAGCCATCATCGGTAAGCATGAGATGGGGTCCATCATCGTGCAGGCCATTGCCATTGGCGTAGCCACGCTTGCCGCATTTGCGATCGGTTACTTCTATTTCGGACATGGATTAACCGGTGCCGAAAAATTGGCTGAAGGCCGCACCATGACCTTCTCGACCTTGATTTTGGCGGAGCTTTTCCGAGCGATGGCGGCGCGTTCCGATACGCATACCATGGGAGAAATCGGATGGTTCTCCAATAAGTCCATGAATATGGCCATTCTCGTCGGCGTATTCCTGCTACTGATTGTGCTCTACATTCCGTTCTTGCGCACGCTTTTCAGCGTTTCCTTTATGACGTTAAAGGAATGGGTGCCCACGTTGTTGTTGGCGACCATCCCCTTCCTAGCCACGGAAATCCACCAAGCCATGCGTGAAAAAAAATGATTCTGCGCCGTGCGTTCGTACGGTGCCCGGTACTGCCTGCGGCCGCGGCTTCAGGTGTTTTTCGAAAGGAGTCATCATGAAGAAAGTTGCTTTGATCATGGGAAGTGACAGCGATCTGCCCGTAATGGAGAAAGCTGTCGGTATCCTGAAGGAATTGGAAATTCCCTTCGAGGTGCACGTATTTTCTGCGCACCGTACACCGGTGGAGGCACGCGACTTTACCATCCACGCACGAGAGAACGGTTTCGGCGTTTTGATCTGCGCCGCAGGTATGGCCGCCCATTTGGCCGGCGCCGTTGCCGCCAATACGACATTGCCGGTGATCGGCATTCCCTGCAGTTCTCAGGTATTGGATGGCATGGATGCTCTTTTAGCTACCGTGATGATGCCTTCCGGTATTCCTGTGGCCACCGTTGCCATCAACGGTTCTAAGAACGCCGCTCTTCTGGCGGCCCAGATTCTTGCCTTGGAGGATACTGCGCTTAGCAAACGATTGGATGACAAGCGCGAAAAGGATGCCAAAGCCGTTCTGGAAAAAGACCGCAACATCTGTGAAAAATTTAAAGCGCAATAACTCTCTGCCGTGGGAGGTGCCATCGCACCGTCTGCGGCAATTTTATTTTTGTTCATCGTTACTGTAGGATTAGTGTGAGAATAGTATGAGGAGGATTCCATGGAAAAATTAGAACAAATGTATGAAGGTAAGGCGAAAAAAGTATTTGCGACGGATGAAAAGGACAAAGTCATCGTTTCGTACAAGGACGATGCGACTGCCGGTGACGGTGCCAAGCGCGGTACGATCGTCGGTAAGGGCGCCATCAATAACCGCATGACAAACTTTCTCATGCAGCTTCTGGAAAAGCAGGGGGTTCCCACGCATTTTGTAGAAGAATTGGATGATCGCAACACGGTGGTCAAAAAAGTGGAAATCGTGCCCCTGGAAGTCATCATCCGCAATATTTCGGCCGGTTCCTTTGCCAAACGCTACGGCGTCGAAGAAGGCATTGTGTTTGATGAGCCGACGCTGGAGTTTTCGTTAAAGAATGATGATCTGCATGATCCGCTGATCAATCGCTATCATGTATTGGCGCTGAAACTAGCCACCAAAGATGAACTCGATCGCATCAGCGAAATGGCTTTCAAAGTCAATGAAGTACTCAAGGCTTATTTCCTGAAATTAAACGTCAAACTGGTCGACTTCAAACTGGAGTTCGGCCGCACGCAAGACGGCTCCATTGTTCTGGCGGATGAAATTTCCCCGGATACCTGCCGTTTCTGGGATGCCGATACCAATGAGAAATTGGACAAGGATCGCTTCCGCCGCGATATGGGCGGTGTTGAAGATGCCTATAAAGAAATGATGCATCGCGTCTTCGGTGAACAGGCGTAACCTGATCCGGCAGTATGGACTCTGCCTTTGTCCTTTGACAGGGGCAGAGTTTTTCTCACGCAGCTAAGCAGCAAGGAGAATCTATGGGTGGTTTTTTTGGTGTAGCCGGTCACGGCGACGCTTTAACTGATGTTTTTTATGGAACGGACTATCATTCCCATCTGGGCACGCACCGTGCCGGAATTGCGGGCTATGATGTGAAAATCGGCCTCCAACGTGAAATCCACGATATTGAGAATACGCCGTTTCGTACGCGCTTCGAGACCATTTTTGACGAGATGAAGGCTTCCTCGGCCATCGGTTGCATCAGCGACTATGATCCGCAGCCGCTTCTCATTCGTTCCCGTTACGGAACCTTTGCCATTTGTTTTGTTGGCGTCATCAATAATAAGGAAGAGCTGATTCAGGAATATTTAGCCAAACCCGGGGCGCATTTTGATGCCATGACGGGCGGACAAGTGAACAGTGTGGAGCTCATTGCCGCTATGATGGCGGAGGAAGATTCCTATATTGATGGCATTCGTGCTATACAGCGTCGTATAGACGGTACGGCGTCACTTTTAATCTTGAAAGACGACGGCACACTCTTGGCTGCACGGGATTTTCGCGGGCGCATTCCGCTCTTCGTCGGTGAAAACGAAGACGGCCGTTGCGTGTCCTTCGAACCGTTCCCCTATCGTAAACTGGGCTATCGCACCTTGCGTGAACTGGGCCCGGGCGAAGCGGTAGAAATCACATCTTCACGCGTCACCACCGTGATTGAACCGCAAAAGGACATGAAGATTTGTGCTTTCCTGTGGACCTACTATGGCTATCCCAATTCCTGCTATGAAGGAAAGGGCGTGGAACAGTCTCGGTATCGCAATGGCGAAATTCTGGCCGAAAATGATCGCAAAAATGGCGGGATTCCTGAGCTCGACTATGTTGGCGGTGTCCCGGATTCCGGTCTGGCCTACGGGCAGGGCTATGCCTTTGAGAGCGGCGTAGCTTTCGGTCGTCCGATGCTCAAATATACGCCCACTTGGTCTCGTTCCTTTACGCCATCTCGGCAATCGGAACGCAATCGCGTGGCTCATATGAAGCAACTGCCCATCACGGACTACATCGATCAGAAGAATCTGCTGATTGTGGATGATTCCATCGTGCGCGGCACGCAGCTTCGCGAAACGGTGGATTTCCTCTATCGCAACGGTGCGAAGAGCGTCCACATGCGTGCAGCTTGTCCGCCGATTCTCTTCAGTTGTAAATATTTGAATTTTTCACGCAGTAACGATGAGATGGAACTTCTCACCCGCCGCGTCATTATGGACCTGGAAGGGGAAGAAGGGTTTGAACACCTGGATGAATACCAGGATGGCACCACCGAGCGCGGGCGCGCCATGCGCGATAAAATTGCCGAGCAATTTCATTTTTCCTCTCTGGAGTATCAGACTCTGGAAGGGACCATTGAAGCCATCGGCCTGCCGCGTTGTCAACTATGCACCTATTGCTGGAATGGAGAAGAATAATGGACGAGATGAATCGGCAATCCTCCTCCGCCGCCTATAAGGAAGCCGGCGTAGACATCACCGCAGGATATAAAGCGGTGGAATTGATGAAAAAACATATCGCTCGCACCACCACACCGGGCGTCCTGTCCGGCATCGGCGGCTTCGGCGGTCTCTTTGCTCCGGATGTTGCCGGTATGGAAAAACCCGTTCTTGTCAGCGGTACCGACGGTGTGGGCACTAAATTGAAATATGCCTTTTTACTGGACAAGCACGATACCATCGGCATTGACTGCGTTGCCATGTGCGTCAACGATATCCTCTGCAGCGGCGCAGTACCGCTGTTTTTCCTAGACTACATTGCCTGCGGAAAAAATGATCCGGAACGCATTGCCGAGATCGTAAAGGGTGTGGCCGAAGGCTGCGTGCAGTCGGGTTGCGCTTTAATCGGCGGAGAAACTGCGGAAATGCCCGGTTTCTATCCTGAAAACGAATACGATTTGGCCGGCTTTGCCGTGGGTCTTGTCGACGAGAAAAAGATGATCGATAAAAATGACGTCGAAGAAGGCGATCAGCTCATCGCTCTGCCCTCCTCCGGTATTCATTCCAACGGCTATTCCTTAGTGCGCAAAATTTTAGATGGCAATAAGAACACGGACTGGACCACGCGTTATTCGACGTTAGACGGTAAAACGCTGGGCGAAGCCTTGCTCACGCCGACGCGCATCTATGTAAAGCCCGTTCTCGAACTGATGAAGCAGGTCAAGGTCAAGAGCATGGCGCACATCACGGGCGGCGGTTTTTATGAAAATATTCCGCGCGCCTTACCGGACGGCTTAGGCGCCAATATTGAGCGCGGTGCGCTGCGTCTGCCGTTCCTCTTCCGTTTCATTCAGGAAGCCGGGCACGTCACCACCCACGATATGTACAATACCTTCAATATGGGGGTCGGCTTTGTGCTCGTCGTTTCCAAAGAAGATCTGCCTCGGGCACTCGAAGTGCTCCAAGAGGAGGGCGAAGAAGCCTATCGCTTAGGCGAAGTCGTACGTTCGCTTGAAAAGGTGATTCTATGAGTTCCCGTCCGGTGCGCCTTGCCGTCCTTGTTTCAGGCGGTGGCACAAATTTACAAGCGCTTTTAGATGCACAACGCGAAGGGCGTCTTGCCCCCGGCGAAATTGTGGCCGTCTTTTCCAATCGCGCCAATGCCCATGCCCTGGAGCGCGCGAAAAATGCGGGCATTGCCGCCCGTGCTTTCTCGATAAAGGACTATCCCGGCACGGCGTGGGAAAAGGCAGTATTAGACGCTCTGTCGGAGGCATCCGTTGACATGATTGTCTTAGCGGGATTTCTGCGTGTCTTGTCGGCTGATTTTCTCAAGGCCTGCCACGTTCCCGTATTAAACATTCATCCGGCATTATTGCCGGCCTTTGGCGGTCGCGGCTACTATGGCGAACACGTGCATGAAGCCGTGCTGGCCCATCGCGTGCAAGTGACGGGCGCCACGGTTCATCTGGTTACGTCGCAAGCCGATGCGGGTCCCATCCTGGCCCAACAGGCCGTCCGTGTTTTGGCCGACGATACCCCTGAACGCTTGCAACAGCGCGTCATGCGCGAAGCAGAATGGAAGTTACTCCCCGCCTGCGTGCATGCGATGGCGTCTCGTCTCCGCAATGGCCTGACGGGAAAGGCTCTGTCCGCCCCGTTATCCGAAGCCGAATACGCCGCTTTTCTGCCGAGTGTGCAAAGTGGATCGCGCGCAACGGAAAAAGCACCCTCTCTGGCAACGCTGCTACGCGGTAACCCCTATCCCGGTCGCGGCATTGCGCTAGCGCATGGCACAAATGGCAATGCACTTATCGCCTACTTTATTATGGGGCGCAGTCAAAACAGTCAAAATCGGGTGTTTCACCTGGAAGGAAATGACCTCTATACGCAAGCCCACGATCCGGCGCTACTCGAAGATCCGAGCCTCATCATTTACCGTGCCCTCTCGCATACCCGCGTAGCCGGAGAGCCTGTTACGGTGGTAACGAACGGTGATCACACGGATACGCTTCTTGACGGCTTGGCCGTCGGCAAAGATTTTGATACGGCCTTACAATCGCGCACCTTTGAGCCGGACGGTCCGCATTTTACCCCGCGCATTTCCGGTTTACTGGCCGAAAATCACTTGCAGCTTTCCATTTGGAAAGCCGCCGATGCAAATGGCACGAACGCCTGCTATCAGGCGTTCCATTATGATAAAGAGCCCGGCACGGGTCGCTTCATCTCCACGTATGTGACCGATGGCAATCCCTTGCCCAGCTTTCAAGGCGAACCGCTGCGTTTCTCCTGGGATGGCGATGCTGCCGCTTTCACAGCGGCTTTGTGGGATGCCTTAAGCCCGGAAAATCGCATTGCTCTTTATGTGGAAGAGCATGACGGCGCCTCCGTCCGCCACTTTATCAAAAGTCGCTTTTCTTAATCGTGCCCGGCACGGCATGACCGAATCCCACCTGAACTATCCAGGCAAAGAAAGGAACCACGATGGATTCTCACGATCGTTATCTGTCCCCCCTGTCCACTCGCTATGCGAGCGATGAGATGCAATTTTTATTTTCCTCCAACCATAAGTTTCGCCTCTGGCGCAGACTGTGGATTGCGCTGGCAAAGGCTGAAAAAGAATTGGGTCTGGACATTACCGATACGCAAATTGCGGAAATGGAGCAATACAAAGACGACATTAACTATGATGTGGCCGAAGCACGCGAAAAGCAGGTGCGTCATGACGTGATGAGCCATGTCTATGCCTTCGGCCAACAGGCCACAAAGGCTGCTCCCATCATGCATTTGGGGGCTACGAGCTGCTATGTCACCGATAATACAGACTTAATTATTCTGCGGGAAGCTTCTCAACTTTTGCTGCATAAAGCCGCTCAGGTGCTGGTGAATCTCAGTGCTTTTGCCGAACGCTATAAGAGCGTGCCCGCTTTGGCCTATACGCATTTGCAACCCGCACAGCTGACCACCCTGGGAAAACGCGCAACGCTGTGGATGAACGAACTGGCCATGGATATGGAACAGTTGCAATTCCAGATCGACCAATTGGCGCTACGTGGTGCAAAAGGCACTACCGGCTCCCAGGCCAGCTTTCTGGAACTCTTTGACGGCGATTCCGCCAAAGTACAGGCATTGGATGAAAAAATTGCCAAAGCCTTCGGCTTTGAACGGTTGATTCCGGTTTGTGGCCAAACCTATTCGCGTAAAATCGATTCTTTCTTCCTCTTTGCACTCTCCGGCATTGCCCAGAGCGCATCCAAATTTGCGAACGACCTGCGCCTGCTGCAATCCTTTGAAGAGGTGGAGGAGCCATTCCAAAAGGATCAGATCGGTTCTTCGGCCATGCCGTATAAACGCAACCCCATGCGCGCCGAACGCATGACAGCGCTTGCGCGTTACGTCATGGTGGATGCACTGAATCCTTCGGTGACTGCCGCCACGCAGTGGATGGAACGCACCCTGGATGATTCGGCCAACAAACGCATTGCTGTAGCGGAAGCCTTCCTGGCCACCGATGCCATCTTAAATATTTATATGAACGTGACGGAAAACATGACCGTTTACGAACCGGTGGTACACCATCGCGTGATGGAAAAGCTGCCCTTCATGGCAACGGAAAATATCATGATGGAATCCGTCAAACGCGGTGGCAATCGTCAGGTTTTGCACGAAATTATCCGTGTCCATTCTCATGCGGCCGCTCGTGCCGTCAAAGAAGGCGGGAAAAACGATCTCATCCGACGTTTGGCCGATGAGCCCAAGATTCCGATGACCGAAGAGGAAATTCGTAACCACTTGGATCCGGTCGCCTATATAGGACGCTGTCCGGAGCAAGTGGACGCTTTTCTAAAAAATGTGGCTGAACCGCTGATTCATCGCTATCATGATGCGGATCGCAAGGCTGTGCTTTCCGTATAAGCGCTTACGAAAATCGCGCACGCCATAGAAGGAGGATCGCATGAAGGAATTGCCCTTAAAATACGGCTGTAACCCCAATCAACTGCCGGCCAAGCTGGACCGAGCGGATGGCAAGGATTTGCCGTTTGTTGTATGCAACGGACGCCCCGGCTATATCAACTTTTTGGATGCCTTGAATTCATGGCAATTAGTGCGGGAGTTAGACGCTGCCACAGGGCTTCCCTGTGCGGCTTCTTTTAAGCATGTTTCCCCGACTTCAGCAGCCGTGGGATTGCCGCTCGACGAAAAGCTAAAAAAAGCCTGCTTTGTGGAAGATGTGGAGGGGCTGGACGATTCGCCGCTAGCCTGCGCCTATGCCCGTGCACGCGGTACGGATCGCCTGAGTTCCTTTGGAGACTGGGCAGCCCTCTCGCGCCCGGTGGACGCTGTTACGGCGCATCTGTTGAAGCGCGAAGTATCGGATGGTGTCATTGCTCCCGGCTACAGTGAGGAGGCCTTGGCCATCCTGCGCCAAAAGAAAAACGGCAGCTACAATATCATTCAGATCGATTCGGCCTATGAGCCGCCCGTTGCAGAATCCAAGGAAGTGTTCGGTATTCGTTTTACGCAAAAGCGTAACGATGCACGCTTTACCACCGAGAGTCTCAACGAAATCGTAACGAAAAATAAGGCCTTGCCGGAATCCGCCAAGCGCGATCTTCTGGTGGCACTGATCACGTTGAAATATACGCAGTCCAATTCGGTTTGCTTTGCGGTAGACGGTCAGGCCATCGGTGTCGGCGCAGGCCAGCAATCCCGCATTCATTGCACACGTCTGGCGGGCGATAAAGCCGATACCTGGCGCCTGCGGCAGAGTGATCGCGTGCTTTCTCTGCCCTTCCGCGACGATCTCTCGCGCGCTGCCCGCGACAATGTCATCGATCAATATCTGCATGATTACGAAGAAGATGTGACGGCGCCGGGATATTGGGAAGCGTACTTTACACAACAACCCGCGCCCTTTACCAGAGAAGAACGCCGGGCTTATCTGGCACAAGAGGCGCATCTGGCGTTAGCCAGCGATGCGTTCTTTCCCTTTGCCGATAATATTCAACGGGCTGCACAGAGCGGTGTGAAATACATCGCGCAGCCGGGCGGCTCCACACGCGATGCTGTGGTTATCGACGCCGCGGATCATTACGGACTTACGATGGTCTTTACGCATCAACGTTTATTCCATCATTAAGTTTTTCTATTACTCTGTCGTCAGAGCGGACGACAAAATGACGGAAGTCTGTCTTCCGCATAGAAGGAGGATTGGATGAAAACAGTGAATATTCTAGTGTTGGGCGGCGGCGGCCGCGAACATGCGATTATCAAAGCATTGAAAAAAAATGATCGCATAGAGCGCATCTACTGTGTGCCCGGTAACGATGGTATGGACGGCGGCATCCCGTTCCCCATTGATATCAATAATTTTCCTCTGCTCGCGCGTTTTGCTCGTACCGAGCATGTGGGCTACATTGTCGTCAGTCCGGATAATCAACTGGCTGACGGCGCGGTGGATTTCTTCGAAGAAGCCGGCTTTCCCTGCTTCGGCCCCAACAAGGCGGCTGCCAGATTGGAAAGCTCGAAAATCTTTGCAAAAGAATTCATGAAACGCCATCACATTCCGACGGCACGCTATGAAGCGTTTGAAACACTGGAAAAGGCCAAGGCTTATGTGGAAAAAGAAGCTGCCGCAGGCCATCTGCCTCTGGTCATTAAAGCCGACGGTCTGGCCCTCGGCAAAGGGGTAGTCATTGCAGAAACCCTGGAAGAAGCCGAAGAAACCTTAACGCGTTTCATGCAAGAGGATGCCTTTGGCACAAGCGGCCATCGCGTGGTCATTGAAGAGTTCATGGAAGGCCCTGAAGTGACGGTGCTAACGTTGACCGATGGAAAAACCATCGTGCCGCTTCTGTCCTCTATGGATCATAAGCGTGCCTTGGATGGGGATAAGGGGCCGAATACCGGCGGCATGGGCGTCATTGCGCCAAACCCCTACTATACCCCGGAAGTGGCTGAGCTTTGCCGCAAAACCATCTTTGTACCCACGGTACAAGGCATGCGCGATGAAGGCACGCCGTTCAAAGGCTGCCTCTACTTTGGCCTCATGCTCACGCAAGACGGACCGAAGGTCGTGGAATACAATTGCCGCTTTGGCGATCCGGAAGCCCAGGCCATTTTGCCCCTGCTGAAGAGCGATCTCTATACCCTCTTCCGCGCGGTCACAGAAGAGACTCTGACCCCGGAGATGGTGGAATTCAGCAGCGATTCCTCCTGCTGCGTAATCCTGGCTTCGGAAGGCTATCCGAAGTCCTACGAGAAGAATGTGGAAATCAAGCTGCCACACCATCTGCGCGACAAAATCTATTGTGCCGGGGTGCGTAAAAAGGGCAGCACCTACTATACAAACGGCGGACGCGTGGTCAGCGTAGTGGAAACGGCGCCCACATTGGAAGAGGCGATTGCGAAAGCCTATGAAACGGCTGATCAGGTGACCTTCCGTACCAAGTATTTCCGCAAGGATATCGGACAGAAGGCGCTTAAAGCGCTGGAAAGGAAATGACATGATTCACCGCATTTATGTCGAAAAGCAATCGGCGCACCGTCGTGAGGCGCGAGCGCTTGCGGAAGAATTGCGCGATTTTGTGCAGATTGCTTCGCTCAAGGACGTACGCATCCTGCATCGCTACGATGTGGAAGGCGTGCCGGAAGACGTGTTTCGCGACGCCATCGCTACGGTTTTTTCCGATCCGACAGTCGATCAGGTGTGGGAAACCTTGCCGAACGCGGAACATCACTTGAGCGTCGAGCCCTTGCCCGGTCAATTTGACCAGCGAGCGGATTCTGCCGCACTTTGTCTGCGCCTGCTCTCTCGTGTGGAGGCACCGCAGGTAAAAACAGCAAATATTTATCTGTTTTCCGGTTCCCTCTCGGAGGAGGACCTGCGTCGCATCCGTAAGCATTTGATTAATCCCGTGGAATCGCGCGAAGCTTCCGATGCGCTGCCCGAAACCTTACAAGCGCCCGTGCAGACACCGGGTCCCGTCCCGACCATGGATGGCTTTATCGAAGCAGACGCCAAAACGTTGGATGTCTTACGTCGTGATATGGGCCTGGCTATGGACGATGACGATCTGCTCTTCTGCCAGGCGTATTTCCGGCAGGAAAAGCGCAATCCGACCGAAACCGAGATTCGCATGATTGATACCTATTGGTCCGATCATTGCCGCCATACGACCTTCCGTACGATTATTGACGACGTGTCTTTTGCGGATCCGCTGTTGCAGAAAACCTATGACACCTATCTTTCGCTGCGCAAGGAAACCGGCGATACCAAGCCCATCTGTCTTATGGACATGGCGCTTTTGGCCGCACGGGCGCTTCGTCAAAACGGTAAACTCACCGGCGAAGACGTTTCCGAAGAAATCAATGCCTGCACGGTGCATATTGATGTCACCATCGATGGCAAAAAAGAACCGTGGCTGTTGCTCTTCAAGAACGAAACCCACAATCACCCGACCGAGATCGAGCCCTTCGGCGGCGCTTCCACCTGCATCGGCGGCGCCATTCGCGATCCGCTCTCCGGCCGTTCCTATGTTTATGCCGCCATGCGCGTCACCGGGGCAGCCGACCCGCGCACGCCACTCTCGGAAACGCTGGAAGGCAAACTGCCACAGCGACAAATCGTGACCGAAGCGGCACAGGGCTATGCCTCCTACGGCAACCAAATCGGTCTGGCTACCGGTATGGTGCATGAAATCTATCATCCGGGCTATGCCGCCAAACGCATGGAAATCGGTGCTGTCGTAGCCGCCACTCCGCAGGAAAACGTGGTACGCGAAACGCCAAAGCCCGGCGATATCGTCATTCTCTTGGGCGGTCGCACGGGACGCGACGGCGTGGGCGGCGCCACCGGTTCTTCCAAGGCACATAACCTGCACTCCGTCGAAACGGCCGGTGCAGAGGTCCAGAAGGGCAATGCCCCGGAAGAGCGTAAATTACAGCGCTTCTTCCGCAACGGGGAAGCCGCGCGCATGATTAAGCGTTGCAACGACTTCGGTGCGGGCGGTGTATCGGTAGCCATCGGTGAAATGGCCGATGGCATCTTCATCCATCTGGATCGCGTACCAAAGAAATACGAAGGCTTGACCGGGACAGAACTGGCTATCAGCGAATCACAGGAGCGCATGGCGGTGGTCATTGCTGCCGAAAACGAAGCACGCTTCTTGGAGCTTGCTGCACAAGAGAATCTCGAAGCCACTGTCGTGGCGGAGATTCAGGCCAATCCACGCCTGCAGATGGAATGGAAGGGACAGCGCATCTTGGATCTATCGCGCGAATTCCTGGATTCCAACGGCGCCGAAAAGCACATCTCCATTCCGGCCGAAAAGGCTTCTTGGTCGCCGAAAAACGCAAAAGCGTCGCCAGCGACCAAGCTTTCCGACCTGTTCACTGCCTTTTCCAAAGACCTGCAAAACGCGGATCGCCACGGCCTCGTCGATCGCTTTGACTCGACCATCGGCGCCGGCACCGTCCTGATGCCTTATGGCGGTACCTATCGCGCAACGCCCATTCAAGCCATGGTGCATCAGATTTCCCTGGAAGAGGGTGAAACCGATACGGCCTCCTATATGTCTTGGGCCTTCTCTCCGGAAGTCTCCGAAAAGAGCCCCTATCATGGCGCCTACTTGGCCGTTGTAGAATCTTTGGCTAAATTGCTGGCCACCGGAGCGGATCGGAAGCAGACTTACCTGACTTTCCAGGAATACTTCAAACGTCCGGGCACCGACGGCAAACGCTGGGCGGAGCCGTTGGCATCGGTGTTAGGTGCCCTGCAGGCACAGTTGGATCTTGAAGTCGGTTCCATCGGCGGCAAAGACTCCATGTCCGGCACTTTCGAATCCATGGATGTACCGCCTACGTTGGTCTCCTTTGCCATTACGACGGACTCCGCTACGCGCGTCCTGTCCCCGGAATGGAAAAACGCCGGCGATCATCTGCTGCTCTTAACGCCGCAATGGAATGCCGATGGCCTGCCGGAAAAAGCATCGCTTCATGCCCTTTTCCATGCCGTCGAACAGCTCACCCAACAAGAAGGCATCCATAGCGCCTGGGCTCTGGGCTATGGCGGACTCATGGAGGCGCTCCTCCTTTCCGCCGCCGGCAACCGCATCGGTGCAAAGCTTAACGATGCCGTAACGCCGGATCTTTTGACGCAGCCTGCTTTTGGCAGCTTCCTTATCAGTGCAACGCATCCGCTAAGCGCAGAAAACTTACAAGCAGAAGCCTTTACGGTGACCGACCTGGGCACTACGACGAAAGACTATACGCTTGCCTTCCCGCAAGAAACGATTGATTTGGCTGCCATGGAAGCCCTGCGCCGTTCCACTCTCGAAGACATCTTTCCGACAGCGCCGGATGCCCAACCGGCACCGCTGAGCGTTGAAGCCTATAACGCCGTTGCGCTGGCCAAGGATTATGCCGCTTCTCACCCCGCTCCTACTGTTTGCTCGTTTGCGGGCACAAAAGCAACACCCCGTGTGGTCATTCCTGTCTTCCCGGGTACGAACTGTGAGGTCGACTCCGCACGCTATGTCACGCGAGCCGGTCTCACCCCGCACATTCAAATCATCCGCAATCAAACCACGGATGATATCGCAAAAAGCGTCGATGCCATGGCCGACGCCATTCGCAATGCGCAAATTCTCTTCTTGCCGGGCGGTTTCTCCGGCGGCGATGAACCCGACGGCAGTGCGAAGCTCATCAATGCCTTCTTCCGCAATGCCCGCCTGGCCGAAGCCCTCACCGATCTAATGGATCGCCGCGGCGGCTTAATCCTAGGTATCTGCAACGGCTTCCAAGCATTGGTAAAACTGGGTCTGCTGCCCTACGGCCGCATCATGCCGCCGACGCCAGAGCTGGCAACGCTGACCTTTAATACCATCGGCCGCCATCAATCGCAAGTGATTAACACACGTATTGTGACCAATCGCTCTCCGTGGCTTTCACATGTCACCCCCGGCGATCTCTACCGCGTGCCCATTTCCCATGGCGAAGGGCGTCTTGACATGGATCCCGCCCTCCTGCAAAAGCTCTTTAAGGAAGGACAGGTGGCCGGTCAATACGTCGATCGCAATGGCGAGCCTTCTATGGACATCGCTTACAACCCCAATGGCTCCCAAGGCGCTGTCGAAGCCTTACTCTCACCCGACGGACGCATCCTCGGCAAGATGGGCCACAGCGAACGCACCGGTCGCTATCTGTATCAGAACCTCCCCGAGGTCAAAGATTTGCGACTGTTTGAAGCCGCAAAAGCGTATTTTAAGAAAAACTAGAACTGCTCCTGCCTAAAAGGCCGCTTCCACGAGGCGCTGTGTTATCAAAACGCAGCGCCTCGTGTTATTTGTTGGTTTGAAAATAACATGGAGTGAAATATCGAAAGAACCGCTGCGGCGCCCCATGTTATTTCAGCATTTTGAGAATAGCATGGGGTGAAAAAATATCAATATCCCTAGTTTACCCCATGTTATTTCTTGATTTGAAAAATAACATGGGGTGAAAAATCGAAAATCTGCCGTGCTACCCCATGTTATCTCTCGATTTGAAAAATAACATGGGGTGAAAAAAACGCAAATATCCCATGTTATTTCCTGTTTCTTAAAATAGCATGGGGTAAAACCCCGAAAATACGGCGGCGGTACCCCATGTTATTTCTGCATTCTTAAAATAGCATGGGGTAAAACCTCGAAAAATCTACCGTGCCACCCCATGTTATTTGCCGTTTCTTAAAATAACATGGGATACGCACGCCAAGAAGGTGTCCGCCTGCGGCGGGCAACTATAGAAGAAGAAACAGAAGAAGGCGGCCCGACAGGCCGCCTTCCTTATATCATTCCAAAACGCACCGATTTATCGCGTTTCGCTGCTATCCTTCCCGATGCAGCATCGTTTGAATGTGACGAATGAGCATATCCACCGCGGGGATGTTTTCGCCACCGCGCGGGATAATGACATCAGCGTATTTTTTGCTTGGCTCAACAAATTCTTCGTGCATGGGTTTCACTGTGGTGCAATACTGGGTCAGAATGCTTTCCAGACTGCGTCCACGCTCCTTCGTATCGCGCAGAATGCGGCGCAAAAGACGTTCATCCGCATCGGTATCAACGAAAATCTTGAGATCCATCAAATTGCGCAATTCCTTATCCTCCAAGATAAGAATGCCTTCGACGAGAATGCCGGCGCGCGGTTCGACATGACGTGTCTCTTTTTTACGCGTGTGGATGGTAAAGTCGTAAATTGGCAAATCCACCGCCTGCCCGCTGCGTAGGGCTTTAATATCACGGATGAGCTGTTTTGTATCAAACGCGTCCGGATGGTCGTAGTTGAGTTTGACCCGTTCCTCCATGGGCATCGTATCGTGTGCCCAATAGTAGAAATCATGACTGATCAAGGCCAAGTCATCCCCAAACGTTTCGCGCAATTTGCGGACAATTGTGGTTTTGCCTGAGGCACTGCCTCCGGCGACCCCGATCACATAGGGTCGTTGCCAATCTTTCACTTCCATCCGTCTGATTCCCTTCTCTTCATCCCGATCATCTTCATGCCGATCGCCATAGGTTGGACGACAAAGACTACGCCTCCACACGCACTACCTGCGCGGTAAATTCAACGCCCGGCATACATTGGACTAAATCCTCTTCAATATGCTTCAGCGCTTCCAGGCGTACTTCCGTCGTTGCTTCCGCATTCCCGGCGATGGTAAAAAGCACGTTTGTCGTGTTCTCATCCAGCTTATAGGCTTCGCCGTCGCGCACGCCCATCCAAGAGACAATCCCCTTCGCATCACAATACAGAAAATCCGTCGGCGCCACGTGTTTGGAGGAGGATTCGATGGGATAAAAGGTGTCCTCTATGCCGCTCACTTTAAAGATCAGGGGCTCGTCGATTTTATCCAGATCATGGCCGCCAATGGCCAGCATGGAAAGTAAAGATTCCACATTATAAATATCAACGATGCTGTTCACTTGCGGCATGGAACCGCGATGCTGGACGTTGCGTACCAAGGCTAAGACGCTTGGCACATTCTTTTTCACGCTGCGCCCAACACTTTTCATCAAGTTCATATAACCTTGGGTCAGCGGATGCTCGGCTACCTCATCCAGAGAAACGGACAAGGCCCACTCCTCCGCTTGTTTTTGTCGCTTTAAAAAGGCTTCTGAAAATGCGGCATGCGGATTGACATTCTTAGCAATGCCTACCACAACATCCTTTACGCCAAGAGCGGCAATACTGGGGTCAATGCGAATATCCATGTACGTTTTCTCCCTTCTGTCTGTCCGAAGAAGAGCATGCCCTAGACGGGCGTATCCTGCGACAGCAACGACAAGGCCTCGGTTTTCCCGGAAGCCCGTCGGTCTTCGGAAAAGATCAGTTGTGATTGTTTTCAACGCGATCAAAATCGCTCGGCTTTACTGCGTCGTTCAGGTCCTTAAACGAAGAGGTGGGCGTGGCTTTTTGCAAGCGTTCCGGTGTCAGCGGCAAGTTCGGATAGCGTTCCTGCAAATACTGAATCGGATCTTTGATATCGGCCGCCTGCGTTCCGGTGGGGTTGGTGAGACCTGTGTTGCCATCCTTAACGCTACCAATGAAGTCAATGCGTTTGACATCTTTCATTTCATTCTCAATGTATTCCAACAACTTATCCATCTCTTCCATGGTAAAGAGATACACATGATCGTTCATGGGCACTAAGTAGGACTTGGGATATTTTTCCGCCAATTCCTTGCCGGTTCCCTCCGCCAAACGGAAGGTCACTTTGGGCATCTCTTTGCGGTCGGTTTTTTCGCCGAGTTTTGCTTCTTGGACGCATAAAGAGACTTCCCGATTGTTCTTATCCAGCGATGGCAAAATCATCGTGTTGTCTTTCAAGAGCAAGTCGCCGTTGCCATCAGGAATCACATTGGCCACCGTTAAGCCGGACGGGGTCGGTTCCAAAATGGCCCAATAGCCGGCTGCCACACCGTCTTTTGAGGCTTTTGTCGTGGCATGAATGATGTATTCCGGCGTTTTATCGTTATTGATATCCAAGCGCCCGAAACTGTAGTTTGGCGTGCTGTCCGGGATATTGGTACGGATTTCTTTACCATCTTTCAAATAGCCCGCTGATGGTGCGAGTAAGGGCAAATTCCAATTGTATTCGACAACAGCCGGGTTATCGCGCATTTTCGAGACGAGATCTTCCCATGCCTTCTGCTGCTCACCCATCGTCACCTTATCGTTGATCTTGGGCGGATTACCGATCATGCCGGCTGTTGTCAGATTATCGGCAATGAATTTCGGATCCAGCGAATGATCGAGCATGTCGTAAATATTCTGATAACGTCCGTCTTTATCCGGCGTCTGTTCGATGACATAGAAACGTCCGCCCTCTGCCTCAGCAAAGTGCAATTTCTTTTCCGTATCTTTCTTTTCCAGCTCTTCTTTCTCCTTGGCATCCACCAAGCGCACGGAGATAGCCCCCGGAATTTCTTCGTTCTTTTCCGTCTTTTCTTTTAACGTTTCCGGAGTGAGTCCTAAAATGGACATCATCTGGCGCGGGAAAATCAAAAATCCTTTTTTGGACGGAAAAACATAAAGCTGTTGTGACATTCCCTTGGCATTGCGCAAATCCAAGCCAACACTCAGCGATGGATGCTGATAGAAGTAAACTTTGGTATTGCCCAATCGCTGGCTGTCAAAGACCGGCAAATTCGTCAGCGCTTTGGCCGCCGGCGTATCCGGTACACGAGCGGCTTCTTCTTCCGACGCTTTAGCAATGGACAGGGACAGGGATTGTTCCGGTGTCAACGAGGTGTCGGATGTCGTGCTTTTCGCCGACGTCGATACAGATCCTGTCGGCTTTTGCGACGTTTCGCTTTCCGTCGGCCGATTTTCAATGGTTTCTTCCGGCAGCTCCGTCGACGTCTTGCCCGTTGCCGATGAACCCTTTGCTATTTTTGTGCTCTGTTGCGGTTTAGGCGACGGCTTTGTGGATTGTTGTGTCGGCTTTTGTTCCGGCTTTTGTTCTGCTTTCGAAGACGCCTCCTGTTTCGAGTCCGACGGACGCACAACCAGGTTCCCGCTTTTTGCATGGCTTCGTTCGGTCTCAGACTGCTCCGGAAGGGTCATCGAATCATACGAAAGCTGTGGAATGGCGTTTTGTGTTTCAAATGCCGAGGATTCGGAGACGGCTCCCATCCAATCTCGGCTTGTCTCGATAGAGGAATCATCCAGAGACTCCTCATATTGACCGGACGTTCCATCGTCCACGATGGATTGCGGTTTTTCGTTGACCTTTTGTATACCAAAAATGGTCGCTCCACTGGCTAACAGGATGCCGACGAGGGCGCCTAATTTTTTCTTATCTTGATTTGTAAGCATGATTCCTCCTTGAATCGCGTGAACCCTCTCTAGTATATCGAACTCGTCGCATGATGACACGTTTCGGTTGAAAAACATAGCCGAGAGCGGTCTTTCAGATATTGCTTTTATTATAGGCAGCAGGGGTGAATAAAATGTGTCGTTCGTGGAATTTTCAAACGTTTTTGCATGAAAATTGTGCGTTTGGGTATGTTTAATTTGTTCTAAATTATAATAAACGTATAGACGTTTGTTCATTGCATTCTTTCGGCGCATAGAGCGCCGTTTCTTGTTTGAAAGAAGGCCATAATGATAAAAAAACTAATTCCTTATACGAAAAATGTACGATGGCAAGTCATTCTCACACCTTTGCTGATGATTTTAGAAGTCATCGGCGACATTGTCATCCCCATGATGATGGTTAACCTCGTGGACAAGGGCATTGCACTAAACAATCGCGCCTATATCTTGCAGCAATCCATGCTCATGGTCGCTGTTGCCTTTATCAGCATGGGCTTTGGCGTCCTGAGTTCCCGTCTGGGAGCGACGGCCGGCTATGGCATTGCCGGCAATCTGCGTAAAGCTGCTTATGAAGCGGTGCAAAAATACTCGTACCAAAATATCGATGCAATCAGCGTGCCTTCATTGATTACGCGTTTGACCGCCGATATTGATACGGTGGGTATGGTAGCGATGATGAGTTTGCGCATGGCGTTTCGCTTCCCGTTTTTACTTATCTTCGCTCTGATTTTTTCGTTTCGCATCCATGCCGGTTTGGCGTTGATCTTTGTTGTCATGTTGCCGGCCAGCGCCCTCTTCACCTTTCTGGTGTTTCGTAAAGCCATCCCTGTATTTCTCAAGATTCGTGAGCGCATTGATGGTTTAAACGGCATGATTCAGGAGCAATTGGCGGGCATTCATATCATTACCGCCTTCGGTCGACAAAAGTATGCCTCACAGCGTTTCGAAAAGCCGAACCGTGCCTTACTGGACACAGAGTTAAAGGGTGTGCGTCTGATCAGCTATTTGAATCCCCTCTCGAGCACGTTACTCTATCTGACGTTGCTCTTTGTGCTGTATCAGGGCGGCCTGCTCATCTATCAAGGCGCCATGATGCCGGGTACTATCATCGGCTTTACGACCTATGTGTTTCAAGTGATGATGGCCGTGATGATGATCAGCATGTATCTCGTAAACTTCTCGTTTGCGTATACCTCGCTGCATCGTATCTTCGAAGTCATTGATACCACATCGGAGCTGGAAGAAAAAGACAATCCCTGTCATGCCCTGGCTGACGGTTCCGTCCGTTTCTCCCACGTTTCCTTCCGTTATCCGGATTACAACGAAGATACCCTCCAGAACATTGATTTTTTCCTTCCTGCTGGAGCACATATGGGTATCATCGGTCCGACAGGATCGTCAAAATCCACGCTCATTAAGCTCATCGCCAGACTCTATGACGTGAAGGACGGTGCGGTGTATGTGGGTGGACGCAATGTCAAGGACTATTCCCTGCATGCTCTGCGTGAAGACATCGGTATCGTGTTGCAGAAAAACACCTTGATTTCGGGAACCATTCGCAGCAATCTGCAATGGGGGCGTGCTGATGCCACCGATGAAGAAATGAAGGCTGCCCTCCAAAAGGCGCAGGCCTGGGATTTTGTATCGCGCTATCCGGATCTGCTGGATCATCCGGTGGAGCAGAACGGCGCCAATTTTTCCGGCGGTCAAAAGCAACGTCTTACCATCGCCAGAGCGCTGATTAAACAGCCAAAGATCCTGATCTTGGATGATTCCACAAGCGCCTTGGATATGGCAACGGATGCGAAATTTCGACGCGTTTTGCAGGAAGAGTTGCAAGGCATTACCGTCATCATCGTTGCGCAGCGCATTGCTTCCATTCGCGACTGCGATCAAATTCTCGTATTGGATAACGGCCACATGGATGCATTGGGCACCCATGATGCGCTGCTGCATACCTCGGCCATTTATAAAGATATTGTTGAATCCCAGGAAGGAGGGCTTTCCGAATGAGCGATGCAAACAACGAACAGAAGAAGCGTCCTCGTGCGACACTGAATATTCCTGTCCTGAAGCGATTATTTGCGTATTTTCGCTACAATAAGGCCATCTTTGTCGGGGGCTTATTGATGGTGGTGCTCTCCACCTTTTTGAGTGTCGTGGGAAACGGCTTTCTGGCGCCTGTCGTAGATGCCGTAGCCGTCCAGCACGACCTCTCCCTCTTCTTCCGCAATATCGTCATCATGGCCTTGGTTTTTGTCGTAGCCACCCTTACCGAATACTTCGGCTTTTTGTGGTTGGCAGAGCTGTCCCAACGTACGATCTATCGCTTACGTAACGATATGAATCAGCATGTTCTGGCCCTTCCCATAACCTTTTTTGACCATACGGCCCACGGTAAAATCATGTCGTCCTTTACCAATGACGTGGATACCTTGACGCAAACCATTCAACAGGCCTTGCCGCAGTTTTTACTGTCCATCATTCAGTTCACTTCAACCCTTTTCATGATGTTTATTCTGCGTTGGCAACTCACCCTCGTGACCATTGCCTTCTCGGTTTTGACCATCTGGATGTTGCGCGTCATTTCACACCGCAGCGCCCGCTACTATCGCAAACGCCAGCAACAAATCGGTGAAATGAACGGTTATATTGAAGAGATGCTCTCCGCGCAGCAGGTCGTACAGCTTTTCAATCAACAGGATACCGTCATTTCTGCCTTCGACAAGCGCTCGGATGACGTGCAGAAAATCGCCACGGACGCTGCCACCTTTGGTGTGATCAGCTTCCCGATCATGGGCAATCTTTCTTACGTCCTCTATGCGGTCGTGGCCCTCATCGGCAGCTTTTACACCATGAGCGGCACCATGACGATCGGTGCTTTGACGGCCTTCATGCAATACACACGAACGATCAATCGCCCGGTCACCATGGTTTCGCAACAGTTAAACGGCGTTCTTGCCGCCATTGCCGGCGCCGAGCGTATCTTCCGCCTGATGGATGAACCCGTTGAAGTTATGGATGGCTCCGTTCGTTTGTGGGCCGATCCGGAAACGCAAAAACTATATTGGGAGCGTCGCAACACCGCCAATGAAGCGGCAACGGACGGGGCTGTTTTGGAACAGAAAGTGCCCGTCCATGGCGATGTCCGCTTTGACGATGTATATTTTGGCTATGACGAAGACCACCCTGTCCTGAAGGGAATCTCTCTCTATGCCAAACCCGGTCAAAAAATTGCTCTCGTCGGCTCCACCGGCGCCGGCAAAACCACCATTACAAACCTCATCAATCGCTTCTACGAAATCGACAAAGGCACCATCACGGTGGACGGTATGCCTTTGCAGGATATCGATAAGCGCGATTTACGTTCGATCCTTTCCATGGTCTTGCAGGAAACACATTTGTTCACCGGCACCATTCGCGAAAATATTCGCTTCGGGCGTCTGGATGCCACGGATGAAGAAGTGGAACACGCTGCAAAACTGGCCCATGCCGACCATTTCATCCGTCGCCTGAAGGACGGTTACGATACCATGATTTCTGACACCGATGGTGAGTTGTCCCAAGGCAAACGCCAGCTGTTGGCCATTGCGCGCGCCGCCGTTGCCGATCCTGTCATCCTCATTTTGGATGAAGCCACGAGCTCCGTCGATACGCATACGGAAAAACTCATCGCTGCTGGTATGGATGAATTGATGAAAGGCCGCACGACCTTCGTCATCGCCCATCGCCTCTCCACCGTTCGCGATGCCAACGCCATCATGGTGTTGGAAGACGGCCAGATTGTAGAACGCGGCGATCATGATGATCTCATGGCGAAAAAAGGTCGCTATTATCGTTTGAATAAAGGCATGGAGGAATTGGCTTAAGGCGAGTGCTGCGGCCGGAGGCGTCTGGAAACCTGCCAAGCTGAACCGTGTGTGCCACCTCAGATTCCTGCGGTGTCAGGAGCGCCTGTGGCGGCGGGAAAACCTGCGAATTCGGCTGCCGATACAGTACTTTTATCGAAAAATAGAAATTGCACTGTAGAAAAAGTGCCGTAATTACAGTACTTTTGGCGGAAAGTGGAATTTGTACTGTAAAAAAAGTGCCGCAATTACAGTACTTTTAGCGATTAATGGAATTTGTACTGTAAAATGTGCGGAAAAAATACAGTGCAAATGGCAATTCTTTTGAAAAGCACTGTAAATGGGGTCGAAAAACTACAGTACTTTTTGCCAGAAAGGCTTTTAGTACTGTAAATCAGGCAAAATTACTACAGTACTTTTCGTAAATTGCCAAAATAGTACTGTAATTCGTTAGGCGGCAGCATTGGCCACCGACGATACATAAAAAAAGAAAGGCGACCCGTCGGGGTCGCCTTCTTCTTTCCTCATTATTCCCTCGCAAGGGAACTTTCATTCCTCGCAAGGGAGCTTTTATTCCTCGCAAGCGAGCTTTCATCGCCAAAAGCAGACATTTGACCGCAGCAATAGCTTTGTCCCCCGCAAGCAGATGCTTCAGTCAAAATATACGTTCCAATGCGGATCGTCTTTTGCTGCAAAGCATTGCCGGATCGCGCGAACGCTCACGCGTGCTTCACTCAACTTTGGTAAATCGTCCAAAGCAAAGAAGCGTGCATCGGTGGTTTCGATATTTTCCTGGAAGGCATCGGTGCCGGGCTCCAGTTCTTCGGCAAGAATGAAAATTTTATAGACGTCCAATGGAAATTTATAATGGTAGTCCTCGTGCGCGCGATCCTCCAAGGCAATCAAGCGCGTGGGACGGACACGGATGCCGGCCTCTTCCCACACTTCTTTTTTCGCGTTCTCCATGGGCGTTAAACCGGGGTCGCACCAACCGCCCGGCAAAGACCATGCGTCTTCGGGGCGCTTTTCCTGTACCATGAGAATTTTATCGCCACGAAAAACGGCGACACGCACTTCAACATTCGGCGTACGATACAGGTTGTCGACCGGTGCAAAAAGGCCCGGCACTTTTAATGGCGATATCCCTGTTTTTCGTGCAATCATGTCGCAAGCCATCGCTGAAATCGCATCAAAGCGCTCGCGATCAAAGGGATCCTTCGTGTAGGCCTGCCCCTGCTGGGCATAAAACTGCAATTGTTTTGCCCAGGTAAGCCAAGGCTCATAGCGATCGGCTTCCACGAGATGCGGGTCCTTGGACTGCATGGGATCGAGAAAGCTTTGCAGCTCCTGCCAGAAATAGATCATGCGCAAGCGCACGGGCTCCGCCAGAGAGGTGTCAAAACAGAGAGACCATTCGAAAGGCACCCATTTGGCATCTACCGTTTCTCCTTCTTGGAGGCGAATCGCGGAACGAGGCACATCGCGCTGGATGAAAAAACTGTGCATCAGCGCATTTTGTTCCCGACGTACCGTTAAATGGCCGAGATACACCAGATCCTCTTCCGCTACATCGATGCCGGTCTCTTCCAACAACTCACGTTTGGCCGCCTGACGAAGCGTTTCCCCCGCCTGCACCGCCCCACCTGTGTTTTCCCAAGCCAGGGGATGACTTTTCTTGGGATCGCGCTGTGTCAATAGGATTTCACGTTTGCTGTTGAGCGTAAACACACTGACCAGATGAAGATACGTTCCTTTTGGAATCATCTTCCCTCGAATGTGTCTGCCGACATACGCGCCGTCTTCTTTTCGGTAAAGATCCTGATATTCCACACTCTCACCTTTTTCTCTTAAGATCCTGCGGTTTGATCTGCAACTCCTGTCTGAACTTCTTGATAATCTTCTTTTCAATGCGAGACACCGTCATCTGGCTGATCTTAAGATCCTCAGCAATGGAAATCTGTGTCCGTTTATCATAGTAGCGATACACGAAAATGCGTTTTTCCAAATGATTGAGCGTTTGTGTCAATCGCTCGACCACATCGTTAAAATCAATTTGGTTGAAACGTTCATCCTCCACACCGATGAGATCGCCAAGGCTTATTTCCTGATCGTCCATGCCGGTATCCAACGTCTTATCCAGAGACTGAGGCGCATAGACCTTGGACGCCTCCATAGCCTCCAACACGTCTTCCGCACTCACCCCCAGACGCTCTGCGACCTCATCCACGGTGGGTTGTCTTTGCTGCTCCTGCGCCAACGTCAGACGCACCAAATTCACCTTTTTGGACAACTCCTGGATGCGGCGCGGTACACGGATAACCCAGCCTTTATCTCGAAAATGACGCTTCAGTTCCCCCACGATAGTTGGCGTGGCAAAACTGGAAAAAGCAAACCCCTTGGACACATCGTAGCGATCCACCGCAAAAATTAACCCCAGTGAAGCCACCTGTAGCAAGTCGTCATACTCAATGCCTCGATTGACATATTTTTTAGCCAGAATCTCAGCGATATACAGATGGTCGGTGATGATTTTTTCCCGCAGTTTCGGATCGTGCGTTTCTGCCAGGCGACGAAATTCTTCGCGCTCTTCGTCCAGCCGTTGCTTGCGCGGGTCCTTCGCTTTCGTTCGTTCTTTCGCCATCACAAATCCTCTCAGAGTACTTTAGTTAAAAGCAAACGCCCCGCTTCTACCTCCACGTCATCCAACAGCGTTTCCATAATTTGGTGATGCAAGGTATATCCCTCGTCCTTCGTTTCCTCAATGGTAGCGATGATTTCAATCACCAGACGATCTTCTTTCTCCTCAAAACGAATTAAAATTTCTTCATTCGAGGGCAGAAGATAGTTCACCGCTTCCGAAACACAAACGCGCAGATCATCAATCGCTTCGATATCAAAATGCATCTTTTGTGCAATCGAAGCGGTTACCAAACGCAGCGTCGTGACATATTCCGGGCGAGAAGGAATTTGTAATGCTACCGCCTTCATCTCATGCCTCCAAAATAAAATCTTGATCCAATTCCGTAATCATAAAGAGCTTTTTCACATTGCTCTTAGCGTGACGGATGGTGATCTGATGCCCCTGCGCTTTCACATTCTTCAAAATGGAGATCAGCGCGCCGAGACCCGTGGAATCCAAATAGTTTAACGCGGACAGATCAAAGATCAAATCCGACGGCTGCTCTTCATAGGCATCCAATACCTTTGTTTTCATTTCCGACGCACTGATAATATCCAGATCCCCTTCCAGGGCAATCTGTAAAGCCTCTTCCTGCTGCATATGAATATGAAATGCCATAGGCTCTCCTTTACGCTTCTTCCGGATCCAAATCTTCCATATACTTGGCAACCGCAACGATGCGCTCGTCCTCGCTACGCACATCTTTAAGCTTCACGCCCTGCGTGGCACGGCCGAGCGTGCTGATCTTTGCCACTTCCAGACGAATCAGATCATTGTTCTGAGACATGAGCAGGACTTCATCGCCCTTTTCTACCAACATAGCGGCAACAATGTTGCCTGTCTTCTTGGTCACTTTATAGGTCTTTAATCCCTTGCCGCCGCGCTTCTGTACGCCATAATGCTCAATCAGGGTTTTCTTGCCGAAGCCGTTTTCACTGATGACCAACATATACGGATGTTCCTTCACCACATCCATATCAATGACCGTGTCATCCACATCCAACGTAATCCCCTTAACGCCCATTGCCGAACGACCGACGCTGCGCACCTCGGAAAGACTCGTACGCACCGACATACCCTTCTTCGTCACGATGAGGATTTCATCATCCTTCTTCGCAATACGTACCGCAACCAGCTCATCGTCATCTGCTAAGGTAATCGCACGAATGCCGTTGGCACGGACATTCTTGAAATTCGATGTTTCCGTCTTCTTCAGGGTACCATTCTTTGTCATCATGACAAACTGTTTGCCCTCCGAAAGTAAGTTGTTCTTCGGGAACATCGCTTCAATGATTTCATCCGGCTCCAATTGCAGGAGGTTGACAATTGCCTGTCCGCGCGATGTGCGCCCACCCTCGGGAATGTTGTAGGCATTTAAGGTGTACAGACGACCCTGGTTTGTGAAGAAGAAGATTTCATCATGCGTCGAAACCACGTATAATTGGCTGACGTAATCGTCATCCTTTGTCGTCATACCGCGAATGCCCTTGCCACCGCGCTGTTGCACTTTGTATTGATCTGCCGGCGTGCGTTTGATGTAGCCGCGCTTGGTCAGTGAAATAACCACCGCTTCTTTTTCGATCAGATCTTCAATGTCAATCTCATCCACCGCCGGCATAATCTTCGTGCGACGCGCATCCGCATATTTCTCTTTGATTTCCAGCAATTCCTGCTCAATCACGCCCAACAATACCTTGCGGCTGTTTAAGATCTCACGGAAGTAGGCAATCTTCTTCAACAATTCGTTATATTCTTCATCCAACTTCTCGCGTTCCAAGCCGGATAAGCGTTTAAGACGCATATCCAAAATAGCTTGCGACTGCACGTCATCCAAGCCAAAGCGTTTGAGAAAAATGGCCTTGATTTCCGCATCATCATAGCTCGAACGAATGATTTTAATAATTTCATCAATGTGATCCATGGCAATGCGTAAGCCTTCAATAATGTGCGCTCTGGCTTCCGCTTTTTTCAGATCATAACGCGTTCTACGCGTGACCACATCAATTTGATGTTCGATATAGTAGCGAATCAGCTCCTTCATCGGCAAAATCTTCGGGCGTCCGTTGACCAGCGCCAAATTGATAATGCCAAAGGTGGTCTCCATCTGCGTGTACTTGTAGAGGTTATTGAGCACCACCTTAGGAATCGCATCGCGCTTCAGATCAATCACAATGCGCAAACCCGTACGGTTTGAATCATCGCGAATATCGGAGATGCCTTCAATGCGCTTCTCTTTGACCAGCTCCGCAATCTTTAAAATGAGTTTGGCTTTATTGACCTGATACGGGATTTCCGTAATGGTGATGCGATTGCGCCCACGGATTTCATCCACACGCGCCACGGCACGCAGTTTTAAGCGGCCACGGCCGGTTTCATAGGCCTCTTCAATGCCACTCTTGCCCATGATATGTGCCCCGGTCGGAAAGTCCGGACCCGGCATAATCTTCAGAATATCTTCCGTTGTCAAATCCGGATTTTTCATATAGGCAATGCAAGCATCAATGGCTTCGCCCAAATTGTGCGGTGCCATATTCGTCGCCATACCGACGGCAATACCTGCCGAACCGTTAACAATGAGATTCGGAAAACGCGCCGGTAACACCACCGGTTCCATTTCCTCTTCATCAAAATTCGGTTGGAAATCGACCGTGTCCTTGTTGATTTCCCGCAGCATTTCCTGCGCCAGTTTGGTCATGCGCACTTCCGTGTAACGCATGGCCGCTGCGCCATCGCCATCCACCGAGCCGAAGTTTCCCTGGCCATCGGCTAACAGATAACGCGTATTAAAGGGTTGCGCCAAACGCACTACGGCATCATAAATTGCCAAATCGCCATGCGGATGGAAACGGCCCATGACATCACCGACCAGACGAGCGGATTTTCGATAGGGTTTATCCGGTGTCAGTCCCAATAAGGACATGCCATACAGGATGCGGCGATGCACGGGTTTTAGTCCGTCACGTACGTCCGGCAGAGCACGTCCGACAATGACCGACATGGAATAATCCAAATAGGAGCTTCTCATCTCCTCTTCCAGGTCCGCATCCAATACTGTATGTTTTGTTAAATCTTCTGCCATGTTTGCTCCTTCTCTTTTACAGCCTTCATATTGTTCGTATCAAGCACATGGCTCAGCCAATCGTATCAATATTTGCGGCTTTGGTCGCATTTTTAACGATGAATTCCCGACGCGGCTCCACCTTATCCCCCATCAAAAGCGTAAAGGTGTCATCCACGGAAGTAGACTCTTCATCAATTTTCACCTGCAGCAAAATACGATTCTCCGGATCCATGGTCGTATGCCACAGCTGGTCGTCGTTCATTTCACCCAAACCTTTGTAGCGATTCAACTTATACGAGCCTTCCGGAATGTCTTTGAGGATGCGTGCCAACTCTTTTTCATCGTAGACGTAGCGCTCCTTTTTGCCTTGCACAACGCGGAACAGAGGCGGTTGTGCAATATAAATATGGCCTTCATCAATGAGAGGACGCATTTGGCGATAGAAGAATGTCAACAGTAGCGTACGAATATGCGCACCGTCAACATCCGCATCGGTCATGATGATGATCTTGCCGTAACGCAACTTGGAAATATCAAAATTCTCTCCGATGCCCGTACCAAAAGCGGTCACCATGGACTTAATCTCTTCATACGAGAAAATGTGGTGTGCACTTGCCTTTTCGACATTCAAAATCTTACCGCGCAACGGCAGAATGGCTTGCGTGCGGTTATCGCGCCCTGTTTTAGCCGAACCGCCGGCGGAATCTCCCTCAACGAGGAAAATTTCATTGACCGCAATATCTTTTTCCTGACAATCCGCCAGTTTTCCCGGCAAGGTCGTATTATCCAAAATGGAACGCGACGTACGAGAAAGATCTCTTGCCTTACGTGCCGCTTCGCGCGCACGCTGTGCGCTCATGGCCTTTTCAATAATGATTTTGCCGATCTTCGGATTTTCTTCCAGATAGGACGATAATTCCTTCGAAAGAAAGGCATCCACAATGCCGCGCACTTCCGAACTGCCCAGCTTCGACTTAGTTTGCCCCTCAAATTGGGGATTGGAAACCTTCACGCTAACAATCGCTGTCAAACCTTCTCGAACATCCTCGCCCGAGAGATTATCTTCTTTTTCTTTGATTAAATTGTAGCGACGACCGTAGTCGTTAAGCGTCTTGGTTAAAGCGGAACGGAATCCCGTCAAATGCGTACCGCCTTCTCCCGTGACAATGTTATTGGCAAAGGAAATGATATTTTCCGCATAACCGGTCGTATACTGCATGGAAATATCCACTTCCACGCCTTCGCTCATGCCTTGAAAATGCGGTATTTCTTCAAACAGCGCATCCTTATTCCGATTCAGGTAGCCAACAAATTCACTGATACCGCCCTCATAGTGAAAGACTTGCTCTTTGGGATCCTCTTCTTCCGCATTTTCGTCAATCAATACGAAACGCACACCCGCTGTTAAAAACGCCATCTCGCGAAAGCGTCGCTCCAGCGTTTCATGTTTAAATTCCAAGGTTTCAAAAATTTCCGGATCCGGATAAAAGAGAATCTCCGTACCCGTATCGTTCGCTTTACCAACAACCGTTAACGGTGCAGTGGTTTTTCCTTTGGCAAATTCCATATGGTACACCTTGCCGTCACGCCGCACCTCGGCAACAAGTTTTTTGGACAAAGCGTTCACTACGGAAACACCAACACCATGCAAACCGCCCGAATAGCGATACGCTTCCGAATCAAATTTACCGCCGGCATGCAGAATAGTTAATACCGTCTCCAACGTCGATTTTCCGGTTTGATGATGTGTCTCCACCGGAATACCGGATCCGTTATCCCAAACACGACAACCGCCATCTTTTTGCAGCGTGATGCGAATCGTATCGCAACGTCCTGCCAACGCTTCATCCACGGAGTTATCCACGACTTCATAGACCAAATGATGTAAACCACGTTCATCCGTTGAACCGATGTACATGCCCGGTCGAACCCGTACGGCTTCCAATCCTTCCAACACACGGATGTTTTTTTCACCGTACTCCACTTTCTTATTTGTTGCCATAGCAATCCTTTCTAACGACTCTATCAATCGCTTCTCGCTTGGAGAGTGATTTTTCCAGATTCCACACGATAAAAATGCGCGTCCTTTTGCTCCTGTTGCAAAAATGTTGCTTCATTCGTCGTCACCAAACTTTGAAAGGGACGAATGAGTTCAAGAAGTATGTACGCCCGCTTATCATCCAATTCTGAAAACACATCGTCCAGGAGAAGTAAAGGGCGATGCCCATGCTTTTGTTCACGTAGCTTTAATTCCGCAAGTTTACATGCTAGTGTTAGCGTACGCGCCTGCCCCTGTGACGCAAAGAGACGCGCCGGAAGAGCATTAATCGTCAATTCCAATTCATCGCGATGCGGACCGATTTCTGTATTGCGCATTTCCAGGTCTCGCTTGCGTGTCTCTTCCAGGGCTTCTAAAACATCCTGTTCTTCCGTCGGACAGTTCGTGCGATACGCCATAGCGCATTGCTCCGTTTTTCCGCTCAGCGCATAGTGAAAGGGCACCGTTTCCCGTTGCAAGACATCCGCCAATGCTTGGCGTTTTTTTACCAGGGCAACCGCCGCCGAAGCCAGCTGCTGATCATAGCTCTTTAACTGTTCCAAAAACCAAGCGCCATGTGTTTTCAGCAACTGATTTCTTTGGAATACTGTTTTTTCATAGGAACGTAACAGACTGCGATACGCGGGATCGGTTCCCAGTAAAATCGAATCCATGTATGCGCGTCTCTCAGAAGGGGCGCCCTGCACCAATTCCAAGTTTTCCGGTGCAAATAAGACCACATCAAACTGTTCTGCCAATGCGGCAGCGGATTCCAACTCCACTTGATTGATGCGCACTCTTTTGCGATCCACCATGGAAAATTTAATTTCCACTTCTTTCTCCCGCTCCGCTTCGCAAACGCGAGAACGAATATAAGCAGAACGTTCACCGAAACGAATCAATTTTCTATCGGTGGTCGTCTTAAACGACTGACCGCGCGCCGTAATATAGACGCTTTCCAATAAATTCGTCTTTCCCTGTGCATTGGGACCGTAAAAGACGTGACAACCCTCGAAAAACGGTATTTTTTCATATTCATAATTTCGAAAATTGATCAATACCAGTTCCCGAAGGCTCATGCTTCCTCCTTCACGATGGGATACCAATCGTAAATTCTTTCCCTTGCCAAGCGAAAGAATCTCCTTCACGCAATTTTTTCCCGCGCTGTGTGCATATTTCGCCATTCACCAGCACTTCGCCCTCCTGCACCCGCAGTTTTGCTTCCGCACCGGAGGAAACCAGATTGGCTAATTTTAAAGCCTGATCCAGACGAATAAAGGAAGTATGGATCATTAGATCACTCATGTTTCCTCCTTACTCTCCGGCAATGCGCACCGGCAATACCAGATAGAGATAGGTATCTTCCTCTTCCGTCGGGCGAATCACCATGGGATTTAACATCCCGTTCAAATAAAGCGTGATCTTTTCACTCTGCAAGGCACGCACGCCGTCCAAGAGATAGCGCGCATTGAAAGCAATACGGCAAGCTTCGCCTTCGATTTCCATCGCAAGAAATTCATTCACATGGCCAAGTTCCGAATTTGAAGCAATATGCAAGCCATCATCCTGGAAATCCAATTTAATCAGATGTGCCCGCTCACCCTGGGTCAGTAATGAAGCGCGTTCGATCGCATCGCGGAACGCCTGGCGATCTACCACCACTTTCGTTTGATTTTCCTCAGAGATAATTTCTTCATAGTTGATAAAGGTTTTATCAATGAGGCGCGAATACAGTTTTAAAGAACCGCTTTCGAAGAAAATATGACCCGGCACCGTACGAATGGTCGTGCGATCCTCCGGCGATAACAGACGACTTAACTCAATCATGCATCGCTTCGGAACGATCATGGATTCTTCAAACACTTCCTCTTCTGCGCTCAAGCGCACATCACGCACCGCCAAACGATAGCCATCCAAGGTTACCAGGCGAATACTATCGGGCCGACGTTCATAAAAAATGCCCGTCAAAGCAATCTTGGATTCATCTAAAGAAGTGGCAAATTCGGTTTCTGTAACGGCACGACTTAACGCATCGTTGTCCACGGTTGTTTGGCGTTCACTGTCCACTTCCGGCACTTCCGGAAATTCCGAAGGATTTGGCACCTGTAATTCAAAATAGGTATCCGCACAGTGAATCTTCAATACACCGTCTTTTTCTTCCAGGATGGTTTCTTCCGATGGCAATTTGCGGACAAAATTTCCAATCATGGTGGAAGGTACCACCATCACGCCTTCTTCCTGCACCTTGCAAAGCATCGAGGTTTGGATCGTCAATTCCAGATCGGAGGCGGTTAAGGTCAGTACATCTTCTTTGGCCTCAAAGCGGATGCACTCCAGAATTTGCATGGTTGTGCGTGCAGAAATTGCTCGCTGACATTGGCCGATCCGTTTGACCAGTTCCTGTGGCATCACTTGGATTTTCATTTCTCCCCCCTTAGTAGTAGTAATAAGTCAGTAGCATTAGTAGTAGAGTCTGTGGATTTCGTGGAAAAGCTCCCGTATGTCTTGCGGGGTGTCCGATAGCACTTGGGATAGTTTTTGTGGATAACATTTTATTTCCCGTTTTCCTTCCACCAACTATCCACTGCTTAGGTATGGGTCAGCTGTGTTACCAGCGCGTTCACATCTTCTTTGACGGATTCGTCTTTTTCCATGCGCTCTGTGATTTTGTCCACCGCGTGCATGATGGTAGTATGGTCTCTTGAAAAGCACCGACCGATGGCCACCAGGGACTCATTGGTAAGATCGCGACACAGATACATCGCAATTTGCCGCGGCAACACAATGGCGCTTTGCCGTGATTTGGAAACCATATCATTGGCTTTCAGATTGTAATATTCCGACACACGGCGAATAATCTCTTCCAGCGTCAGGCGAGATTCTCCATATTCCTCAATTTTCAAGGCTTCTCGCGCAATCGCCATGGCTTCGTCCTTAGAGAGTTCTTCGGTACCTTCTTTGAAGCGGAAATAGGCCAACACGCGTAGCAGCGCTCCCTCCAGTTCACGAATATTCGCTGTAATGTTATTCGCGATGAACGCAATTATATATTGGGGTAATTCCATGGATTCCCCCTTCATCTTATGATTCAAAATGGCCACGCGCGTTTCAAAGTCTGGTTGCTGAATATCCACCGTCATTCCGCCTTCAAAACGAGTAACTAGACGATCCTCCAGATTTTTTAATTCCTTGGGAGGCTTATCGGCAGATAATACGATTTGCTTTCCGGCTTCTTTTAAATCATTAAAGGTATGAAACACCTCTTCCATGGTTGCTTTTTTACCGGCAATAAATTGAATATCGTCGATGAGCAAGACATCAATGGAGCGATATTTATGGCGAAAATTCTCTTTTTCCGCATTCGTGCCGTTTTCAATGACAGCAATCATCTCGTTCATAAAATTTTCGCTGGTAATGTAAAGCACTTTTTTTTGCGGATCCGTAGCCAGTATCTCATGGGCAATGGCCTGCATCAGGTGGGTTTTCCCCAGTCCCGACAAGCCATAGATAAACAGCGGATTATAAACACGTCCCGGCGCACGAATGACCGCCACCGCTGTCGCATAAGCAAAATCATTGCTGGCACCGCGCACAAAGCTATCCATCGTGTATTTCGGATTTAATGTGTTATAGCCGTTATAGCGATGCTGTTGCTCCAGAAAATCCTTCTTTTCCTTGATTTTTTCGGTCAAGCTCTGATCCTTTTCAAAGGGCAACGTTTGTTGCGGCGTATCTGTCGGATGTTCGGATACTTCGATTTCCGCTTTTTGTGCGTCTTTGATGCGCGTTTCATAATCCGCCATGCTCGGATTGATCAGTTCAATATGCATGGGGGTTTCACAGATATAAGACAGGCATTTTTCAATATCCTGCTTGTATTTTTTCTCCACCATCGACTGAATGAATGCGCTGGTACTGTCCAGAAGCATCCCGTCGTCGAGGAAGGCAATCGGAATAAGTGGCTGGACCCAGTTTTTCAACTGAATTCGGTTCAGCTGAATGTCCAGCATATCAATCACTTCATTCCAAACCATTGTTAAATCGCTCATGATTTCCCCAATCACCGTCCACAATTTTTTCCACCGCTTCTGGTCCACCGTATGCTTCTTTATGGGGCATAAATCTGCCTTTTGCGATGGGATACGAAAAGTTATCCACTTATTCACAGGAGATATCCCCACTCTGGTTATCCACAAGGAAAACTGGCGGGCAAACGAAAAGTCATCGCAAATCCGCACTTTTTTGCTTTCTTTATCCACAACTTATTCACATTTGTGGATAAAGGTGTCGAAAGCGCACAAAATCCCCCAAGAACAGATAGTTTTATTATAGCATAGAATGCCTTTTTTCGGGGGGAGCCTTACCACTGTCCACAGGAAGAAGATGGTTTGTGTTTGTGGATTTTCAGCGCTTTCGTTGGATACCATCTTGACACTTTTTCTTCCCCTCAATATAATTACAACGATACTCTTGCAATGCGAGCGACGCATGAATAGAGACCGGAAAGGAGGACGAGATGAAAAGAACTTATCAGCCGAACAAACACAAAAGAAAAAAAGACCACGGATTCCGTACGAGAATGGCGACCAAGACCGGACGTCGCGTTTTGAAAGCAAGACGCTTAAAAGGTCGTAAGAGATTATCCGCGTAGGTCCGGAACAGGGCCTACTTTTTTTGGGTGCGAAATAGGAAGGAAGCGGCATGGATCGTTCGCTGCGACTGCGCAAAAATGAGGAGTTTAAACGCGTCTATCGTCGGGGATTACCCGCGTATAACCGTGATTTTAAGCTTGTCGGATTCCATAACGGCATGAACCATAATCGCTATGGATTTTCTATGTCTAAAAAATTCGGCAAGGCCAATGAGCGTAATCGTATGAAGCGGCGCCTGCGTGAAATTGTACGCGCCCATCAGGAAATCTTTCCCCTTGGCTTTGATTATGTTTTTTTGCCGCGGCCAACGGCAAAAAAATTAGACTATCAACAGCTTGAACATTCCCTGATCCATTGTCTCGGACAATGGAAAAAACGCATGGAAAATAAAAAGCAATCGCATTCAAATCGCCCGGCGTCAACATCGCATACGACACCGGTTTCAGCACGTCATCCTTCGCAGGAGAACGCAGAATGAACCGCTTAACACAGTGGCTGATTCGCGGCTATCAACAGTTAATTTCTCCTTTACTGGGACAGGGAAAATGTCGCTATCATCCCACGTGTTCTCAATATGCCTTGCAAGCTTTTGGCCAGTATCGTTTTTCCACTGCGCTTTTATTAACCCTTTGGCGAATTCTCCGATGTAATCCGTTTTCAGCCGGCGGCGAGGATCCTCTGCTCCCTTAATGACAGACCGAGCAAGGCGCCGTCGTGTTTTAGGATAGTATTATAAATCCATAAAACGTAAAAAAACGAATGCAAACTCGATGAATTCCGAAACAGAAAAAGAGGTACGTTTGCCATGTTACAACCAATTAGCGATCTTTTTGGCTGGATGATGGGATATGTTTATAATTCCTTGGCAAAAATCATGGCGGAACCCGCCCAAGTCTCATTTTTTGCCATGACCATTCTCGTCATGGCTTTGATCAGTAAGCTCATCATGATTCCTCTGATGGCAAAATCCACGCAATCCTCGCAGAAGATGCAGGAATTGGGTCCGAAAGTGGAAGCTTTGAAGAAAAAATACGGTTACGATGAGCGTATTCTGCAGGAAAAAACACAGGAACTCTATAAGTCGGAAGGCATTTCAGCCATGGGCTGCTCAAGCTGTTTACCGATGGTTTTACAGCTTGTGTTGATCTTTGCTCTTTTTGCCGTGTTGAAAGATCCGGCCAGGTATATGACCACAACGGGAAGCAGCTTTCACAGCATTGCCAAGAATTTCTTTTGGATTCCGGATCTGTTGAAAAGCGACCCCTTGAGTTGGTTTGGTCTGCCGCTGATTTATCTGATCACGCAAGTCGGTATCATGTTCTTCGGTCCTATGCGTCAACAGCAAACGGGACCCAATAAGAATATGAGCCTCATGTTTCAGTTCATGCCCGTTATTTTCTACTTTATGTCCATTAGCTGGGCATCGGGACTTCTGCTGTACTGGGCATCCGGCAACGTTCTGGAATTGATCTATCGCGGAATTTCCGCCTTGTTCTTCCGTTCCAAAAAGCACACTGCTGTAGAGGGAGGCAAAAAATGAGATCGGTCGTCAAAACCGGAAAAACTGTCAATGATGCCGTGCAAGCTGCCTTACAGGAGCTTGGCGCGAGCTTGGATGACGTAACGATTGAAATTATGGAAGAGCCGAAATCCGGCTTTTTAGGCGTGTTCGGTTCAAAGGAAGCCATCGTGCGTGTTTCTCGCAACGAATCCTCTTTTGAGGACTTACTGCATGAGGATCAACCGCATCATGAGGAAGTTAGTGACGTTACGGCTTCAGCAACACCGATTTCCCCCGTCAGTGAAGAAGCTCCAATTCGAGAAGAAGCGGCAGAACCGGTAAAAGAGGAAGCAATTTCGCCGGCGCAGCCTATGACGGAATCGGAAACTTTGGAATCTGTTGCACAAGCTAAGCAGACATCGGAAACTTCTGAGGCATCGCATAGCCTGTTGGATTTGATTCATCAGGAAGTCGAGCGCGAACAGGACACACAAACCGTGACTGTCTCTGTTGAGAAGACAGAGAAGATTGTTGAAGAAGCGCCCATCGCACCCGCAGAGGTTGAGGAAGCGGATGTGGTGACGGATGCATTTGAAGATGCCGAAGAATCGGAAGAGACGGCAGGCGTCGAAGTTCGTGTATTCACGGAGATCGAATTACTGCATTTCGCTGAGGATTGGCTGGCTGAGCTTTTGGATAAGATGCACATTACCGCCGACCTTGAGTCGTCTCTTGAAGATGAAAATCTGCACATGGAATTGGTCAACATCACCGATACCGATATGGGCATCGTCATCGGTCGTCGTGCGGAAACGCTCAATGCCATTCAGTATTTATTGGGCGTTACGCTCAATCGCGCCAGCAAAAAACATTACCGTGTTTACTTGGATGTGGGCGGCTATCGCAAACGTCGCGCCCAAAACATCACACGACTGGCCGAACGCAATGCGGAAAAGGTACAGCGCAGTAAACGTTCGATGAAGCTGGAACCGATGAACGCCTATGAACGGCGTATTGTTCACACTGCTTTGCAGGAGATGGAACACATTGATACGGTTTCCGAGGGCCGTGAGCCGCACCGTAAAGTCGTCATTCTGTATAAAGACTAGAAAGGGGGCACTCCGACGGAGTGCCTTTTTTACTTATGAAAGAACCATTACGCACACCAACAGGGACCCTGTGCGACGATACCATCGTTGCCATTTCTACCTCTCTTGGCGAAGCCGGCATCGGTATTGTTCGCTTGAGCGGACCGGATGCCTTTGCTATCACGGATCGTCTTTTTCATCCGATCGACGGCAAAGCCTTTACACCGGCTTTCAATCGCCGTCTGCGTTACGGATGGATACTGGATGGCGATGAGCGCGTGGATGAAGTTTTGGTTTCCTATATGCGTGGTCCCCATACCTATACGGCAGAGGATGTGACGGAAATCAATGCGCATGGCGGCGCCATGTGTGTACAGCGTATCCTTGCTTGTGCGTTGGAGGCCGGCGCCCGACTTGCCGAGCGAGGAGAATTTACACGTCGCGCTTTTTTGAATGGCCGTATCGATCTGCCGCAAGCCGAAGCCGTGATGGATCTGATTGATGCGAAGACGGAAGCTGCCCAAAAACAAGCCGTTCAGCAGCTTTCCGGCGCCCTATCCGCTCAAATCAACAACTTAAAGACCGCCATGCTGCATCTGTTAAGTCATGTGGAATATGCCATCAATTTTATGGAAGATGCCGAAGAGGATCTGCCTGTGGCACCCATGATCGAAGAGAACAAAGCCATTCTCAAGCATGTGGATGCGTTGCTCAAGGATGCTCATAGCGGCCGCTTAATTCGGGAAGGCGTAGCCACCGTCATTATCGGCCGTCCCAATGTAGGTAAATCATCGCTGCTCAATGCCCTGTTACGACGAGAACGCGCTATTGTTACCGACATTCCGGGAACAACGCGTGATGCCATTGAGGAAAGCTATCAACTGGGCGGCATCCCCTTGCGTCTCATCGATACGGCAGGGATTCGCGATACGGAAGATGTCGTAGAATCCATCGGCGTCCATATCAGTCGTCAGCAGCTGGCAGAAGCAGATCTGGTATTGGCCTTGTTGGATGGTGCGCGAGACTTTACTGATGAAGATGAAAATTTACTGGAAGAAATGGGCGAAAAGCCGGCCATCATCCTGTTAAACAAAGAAGATCTTCCCGTTTCGGAAAGCATGCGTGAAGCGCGTCAACGTTGGGAAAATAAGAAGCCGACCATCCCATGGATTTCGATTTCGGCCAAGGAGCAAACCGGACTGGAGGCATTGAAGGACGCTATGTTAAATTGCATTTTTCATGGCGCCATGCCGGATCACACGGCATTGCTCTCCAATGTACGCCATATTGATCGCTTGAAAAAAGCACAGCACGCATTGCAAGACGCTTTACAGGCCTTCGAGCAAGGCGTGATGCTGGATGCCTTGGAAGTGGATTTGCGCGGTGCCTATGGCGAATTGGCGGAGCTTACCGGTGAAAAGGTCGAAGAAAATGTATTGGATAAAATTTTTCAAGACTTTTGCGTCGGTAAATAGCCATAGGTTTCGGATCGCTTTCGTATAGATAAGGAAAAGCATGGAAAAAAGACAATACAAAAGAACAAGCGTAGACGTTGTTGTCATCGGTGCCGGTCATGCCGGCTGTGAGGCGGCGTTGGCTAGTGCGCGTCTCGGCATGGAAACGGTTATTCTGACCATGAGTCTAGATTCTGTCGGCGATATGCCCTGCAATCCCAACGTGGGCGGCACGGGTAAGGGCCACCTGGTGCGCGAGATTGATGCATTGGGCGGCGAAATGGCTACCGTGATTGACGAGACCTTTTTGCAGTCCCGTATGCTCAATCTTTCGAAAGGACCCGCCATCCATTCCCTGCGTGCGCAGGCGGATAAACGCCGTTACCACGAGACGATGAAGAAACGACTGGAAACACAGGACCATTTGCGCCTAATTGAGGGTGAAGTCACGGAACTGGTCATGGAAGAACATAAGGTGCGCGGTGTGTTGACGCTGCAAGGCGCCTTTTATGAGGCGCGTGCCGTCATCATTTGTACTGGTACGTTCTTAAACGGCACGATTCTCATGGGCGAAGTCAGTTACTCGTCCGGCCCTCATGGCTTGCGCCCCTCTCTGTACTTCAGCCGATCGCTAGAAGAAGCGGGAATTCCTTTGAAACGCTTTAAGACCGGGACACCGGCCCGTGTGAATCGCCGCTCGATTGATTACTCCCATTTGATTTTGCAGGAAGGCGATCCGGAGATTGTCCCCTTTTCCTTCCTAAATGCCGATAAAAGCTATGATGCGTCAAAACAGATGCCATGCTATTTGACGTACACGACAGCCGAGACCAAGCGCATTATCGACGAGAACCTCTTGCGCAGTCCGATGTACTCGGGTGAGCGCCACGGGGTGGGACCGCGTTACTGCCCTTCCCTGGAGGATAAAATGGTGCGCTTTGCCGATCATCCGCAGCATCAGATTTTTCTGGAGCCCGAAGGCGCCACCACAGAAGAAGTTTATGTGCAAGGCGCCAGTACCACCTTGCCGGAAGAAGTCCAGTTGGAATTCTATCGCACGATTCAGGGCCTTGAGAACGTGGAAATCATGCGCACCGCCTATGGTATTGAGTACGACTGTATTGATGCGCGTGCTCTAAAAAATTCGTTGGAAGCTCGTTCTTGTGAAGGCTTGTTTTTTGCCGGACAGGTGAACGGCTCCTCGGGATATGAAGAAGCCGCCGCGCAGGGCCTGATGGCGGGCATTAACGCCGCGCGCCTTCTTTCGAATCAAGAGCCTGTGGTGCTGGACCGCAGCCAGGCCTATATCGGCGTTTTGATTGATGATCTCGTGACCAAGGGAACCAATGAACCCTACCGGATGATGACATCGCGCTGTGAATATCGCTTAAGTCTGCGCCAGAATAACGCCGATCAACGGCTTACCCCCGTCGGCTATGCCATCGGTCTTGCCTCCAAGGCACGCTTTGATCGTATGCAGGAAAAATGGGCGTGCATTGAAAAGGAAGTGGAGCGATTAAAAACTGTCTCGGTGACGCCGACAAAAGCCGTCAATGCCACCTTAGCCATGTGGGATTCGGCGCCCTTAAAAACAGGCAGCAACCTGGCCGAACTCTTACGTCGCCCCGAGTGCAGCTATGATGCGCTGGCTGTCTTAAATCCCGATCGTCCCACGCTTCGCAAAGAGATTCGCATGGAAGTGGAGACGGAAATCAAATACGAAGGCTATATTAAAAAGCAAAATGCGCAAATTCAGCAATTTAAAAAGCTGGAAAGTCGCACTCTCCCGCCCATGGACTACACGACAATTGACGGGCTTAAGAAAGAAGCCATCGAAAAGCTCAATGCCGTGCAACCGGAATCTGTCGGACAAGCCTCCCGCATCAGCGGCGTCTCCCCTGCCGACATGAATGTGTTGTTGATCCACTTGGAGATTGAAAGAAGACGTCATGCAGAAAAAGGGCACCAAGGCGAGGAGAAAGACCATGTCTGAAGCGCAAAAGACGCTTAAAGAGCGCGCAGCGGCCTGTGGCATTACCTTAACTCCCGTTCAACTCGAGAAGTTTGAACGCTATCGCGCCTTATTATTGGAATGGAATCAGAAGATGGATTTGACTGCTGTCACGGATGCTGCCGGCATCGATAATCGCCATTTTCTGGATTCACTGAGTCTCTTACGGCTCTTTCCGGGAGGCTTAAATGGAAAGATCTGTGATATCGGCACGGGTGCAGGCTTTCCCTCCATTCCCTTAAAGATTATGCAGCCGAATTTAGCGATGACGCTGGTCGACAGCCTTCAAAAACGCATTACTTTTTTAGAGACCGTGGTGGACGATTTATCGTTGACCGACATGACGCTGCTTCACGAACGCGCTGAGGATTTTCTGAAGCCGAATCGGGATCCTCTCGCACGTGGGCAATTTGATTTTGTCGTTGCGCGCGCCGTGGCTCCCCTGCCGACGCTACTCGAGTATACTTTACCGGCACTACGCATTGGTGGGAAATTATTAGCAATGAAAGGGCCACAAGCCGAGGAAGAATTGAAAACCGCACAAAACGCTTTGACTCAACTGGGAGGAGTCGTTGAAACCATTGATTCTTTCCGATGGACGGAAGAGCAATGGGAGCGTGTCAATATCTGCATTGTGAAGGTTGCTGAAACGCCGGCACGCTATCCTCGTAGCGGCGGAAAAGCCAAGAAACGACCGCTTTAAGAATACTTTATGCTTTAAAGAAGCCGGAACCGCCGGCTCCTTTTTTTTGTTTCATATGAAACAATTCATGTTTTGCAAGCCTTTATATGTTTCACATGAAACAATTCAAGACGTGGATCCTTTTGGGCGTTTCATATGAAACATTTTGTCTCATTTCATTCCATTCGTCACGTAAAAATTTATTTTTGCATCTCCTTTGCTATAATTATGGTATTGGCAGGTAATGTTTCATGTGAAACAAAAGGAAGAGGAATTATGATCGTTGAATGTATCTCTGTCGGCACGGAAATATTGCTGGGCGATATTCTCAACACAAATGTGCAATATTTATCACGTCTTTGCGCTACCTTGGGCTTTGATGTCTTTCATACTTCGGTTGTCGGCGATAATGACGCTCGCTTGAAGGCAGAATTAGCGCTGGCCACTTCTCGGGCGGATCTTGTCATTTTGACAGGTGGATTGGGTTCAACCAATGACGATATTACAAAGCGCGTCGTCATCGATTTTTTAGGACAAGGGACGGAAGTCAGCGCCTATAATAAGGAAACGATTGATGGTTGGTTTGATACAGAAAAAGCGCGTCACGATAATGAAATCGTCTATACGTTCCCAAAGGGTGCTAAAGTATTAGAAAACCACGTCGGCACAGCATCCGGCGCATGGGTGCCGTTTTCCATTGATGGCAAAGAGGGACATATCGTCATTCTTCCGGGGCCGCCAAAGGAAATGATTCCGATGGTTGAGAATGCGTTGATGCCGATCCTATTGGAAAAAACAGAAGGCATCACTAAGTCCTTGGAAGTGCGCATTGGCGTACTTGGCGAATATCAGGTAAATGATATATTAAAGGAAGAAATTGCTAACGGGACAAATCCGACAATTGCACCTTATGTGAAAGACGACGGCGCCATGATACGTATCACCGCAAAGGCAGCGTATGAGCGGACGGCGGATCGCATGATTTTGGATGCGATGCAGGTAGTCGATGCGAAATTGCATCCTTATATTGTCGCCATGGGACACGAATCGCGCTCGGAGGTGCTGGTGCGCCTGTTAGCCGATCACAACGAAAAGGTCTCTACGGCAGAGAGCATTACCGGAGGACTGGTAGCTTCAACAATTATCGATGCGGCTGGTGCATCCGCGGTATTGGAGCAGAGCTTTGTCGTTTATAGCGATCGTGCGAAGCATAAGGTGTTAACCGTTTCGAAGGATCGTATTCGTGAACATACGGCGGTCAGTGAAGCGGTTTGTCGCAGCATGTTGAAGGGCCTCTACAATCGTACGGGATCGGAACTGTGTCTGGCCACCACAGGCTATGCGGGACCGACGGGTGAGGATGTCGGTCATGTATTTATCGGTGTGATGTATGATGGCGAGCGCATGGTCTATGAACACCATTTGCATGGATCACGTAATGCCATTCGCAATCGCGCCAAGAATCTGGCCATCGATTATGCGATCATGACCTTGAAGCGGCAACACGATATGAAATGAGGATACGATGAGCAGGATCATTAGCATCTATAATCAAAAGGGCGGTGTCGGAAAGACGACAACCGTGGTAAATCTGGCGGCTGCGCTTGCTTTTACCGGCTTTTTCAAAAAGAAGGTTCTCGTCATTGATCTGGATCCACAGGGCAATACGACGTCGGGTCTCGGACTGGATAAAAATACAGTAGAAAAGGATATATATTCTGTTTTGAACGGGGAGGCGACGTTGTCGGAGGTATGGCAGACGGTGCGTAAGAAAACCTTACAACTGGTGCCTTCGACACCGGATCTGACCGGTTTTGAGATTGAAGCAACCACGCGAAAAGATCCGCAGCACTGCCTGTCAAAGGCGTTAAAGGATGTGCAGGAAGACTTTGACTATATTCTCATTGACTGTCCGCCGTCGCTGGGGATGCTCAGCATGAATGCCTTGGTGGCATCGGATGCAGTTCTGATTCCGATTCAAACGGAATTTTATGCATTGGAAGGTGTCAGTCAGTTGGTGAATACGCTGTCGTTGGTGCGGGAAAAGCTGAATCCATCGCTCGAAGTGGAGGGCATTCTCCTTACCATGTACGATGCACGCACTAATCTTGCGCAGGATGTACGCAGTGAAGTAAATCGCTATTTTGAGGGAAAGGTATTTGAAACGGAAATTCCGCGCAATGTGCGTTTGGCGGAGGCGCCGTCGTTTGGGGAGAGTGCGGTGACCTATGATAAATATTCCAAGGGCGCACAGGCCTATATCAAATTGGCAAAAGAATTGAAGAAGAAGCATGCGAATACGCAGGAAGAAAAGGAGTGACCATGGCGCGTAAACGAGGACTGGGAAGAGGCCTGGGGGCGCTGATTTCGCAGGATATACCCGCTGAAGAGACAGCTGTTTCCGCTGAAAAACAAGAGCAGCCGCCGAAAAAGGCCGTGTCAAAGAAAAAAACAACGACTGCTGAAACCGTACTTCGATCCATACAGAAATTACCGATAACCATGGTGGAGCCGAACCCGGATCAGCCGCGTAAAACCTTCGATCCGGAGGCGCTGGAGGATCTGACGGAGTCGGTACGTCGCTATGGGATACTGCAGCCCATCGTGGTGGAAAAATATACCGTGCCGGGCCATGCACCGTATCGCATCATTGCGGGGGAGCGTCGGTATCGTGCCGCAAAGAAGGCGGGACTAAGCGAAGTTCCGGTAGTGTTGCGCGAGGAGCATCTGGAGGAACAGGCGCTACTTTCGGTGGTGGAGAATGTCCAAAGACAGGATTTAACGCCCGTGGAAGAAGCTGTGGCGTATCAGAACATTATGGAACAGCGCAAGATGACGCAGCAGGAATTAGCGGATGCGTTGGGAAAATCACGCCCCTATGTAGCCAATGCGATTCGTCTGTTAAAGCTGGACGAAGAAACTTTGGAAGCGTTGAAAGATGGCCGTCTTACCTCATCGCAGGGCAGAACGCTCCTGGCCGAGAAGGATCTTAAGAAGCGTGCGGCGTATCGCAAGTTATTGGTGGAGGGACGTTCCAGCGTACAGGATGTGGAGCATCGCCGTCGCCAACCGAAACGACCGAATGTGTTTACAGAGGATCTGGAGCGGCGTTTATCGGAGACGTTGGGCACAAAAGTTTCTGTGATTTCGCGACGCCGCGGTTGGAGTGTGCAGGTATCCTGTTATAATGAAGAAGATTTAAATCGTCTGTTGGAACGGCTGCTGTTGCCGGAACAACGTTGAAAGGAACCAATCATGCCCAATATCATTTTCATTCTATTGATGTTCCTTACGCTGCTAGTCGTGTTGGGTTGCTTCTACATGACGAGCAGCACCAATAAGAAGCTCAATCGACTGCGTCGTCGCTACGATTTATTGTTGCGGGGGCAGACGGACATCAATATTGAAGAATATTTGCTCGGCCTTTCCGGAGAGTTGGAAAAGTTCAAGGCGGAGCGTAGTAAAACGGAACAAAAACTGTATCATGTGGAACAATGGATGGCACGGACCGATACGGATCAGAGCGCGTATGTGAATGAGCGTTTCTCAACCGTGTCAAAGGGAATTACGGATGAAATGCGCCAGACCACAGCCAACGTGATGCAGAGCTTGAATCGCTTGGATGGGGAAGTTAAGGAGCGCCTGAATGCCGCGGAAAAGGGGAGTGCGGAGACGGTGAAGCGTGAAACGGCGGCGCTGCGCGGTCAACTGAATGAGTTTTCGCAGTCCATTGTGCGTCAGGTGCGTAAGAACGAAGAGGATGCGTTCGTGCGTTTTGACAGCTTGGAAAAAGACGTAGCGCAGCAAAAGGAACAGACAAACGCCCGCCTGACGCAGCTTGAGGGCGATACCGCACAGCGTTTTAAGCAGGTGGAAGAAGGCTGGAATGAGCGCTTGGGCGGTCTGCAGACCATGACGCAGAATCGCTTCCAAACCATGGAGCAACGTGCCCAGGAAGCGCAACGGGCGCAGCAACAGGAGATGCACGAGACGCTGGAGGCGATGGACAAGTCTTCGCAACAGCGTGCGGATGGCCTAGAGAAGGATCTGCGCGGCAAAATGGATCATCTGGAAAAGGAGACGGATTCCCGCATCACTTTGTTCCGCGAGGAGACCGGCGATCAGATGAAACGGGAATCGTCGCGCATTCGCGAACAGCTTTCGATGGCGATTCAGAAAATTTATTTATATCGCTACAATGCCTTTGATGATGTGGCGGGGGACACCAGTTTTACTGCGGTTCTTTTGGATGAATATCGCAACGGCTTGATTTTGACCACGCTGTACTCTCGCCGTGGCACGACGACCTTTGCGAAAGAAGTACGCACCGGTGAGCCGGTGCAGAAACTATCGCCGGAAGAGGAAGTGGCGTTGCAGGAAGCGATGAAACGCTGATTTTGCCGTTGCGGCAGAAAAGTGACTGGAACGGACAGGCGTCCAAAAAAAATCTTTGTTGCCTTAACGGATTCGGGTAAAAGTAAAGCAACGGGTAAGACCGACAAACGGTCGAGAACAGAAAAAGGAGAGTTTATGAGTATTGTTCAGGAAGCGGCGGAAGCCATAAGGGGTAAAAATTTGCGCATTGTGTATCCGGAAGGTACGGATGCGCGTATTCTGCGTGCGGCAGTGCGTCATGCCAAAGACGGCATTCTCCATCCCATTGTGTTGGGACCGAAAGACGAGGTAGAAGCACTGGCAGAAAAAGAGGGCCTTTCTCTGGAAGGCTTAGATTTCATTGATTACGAACATTACGAGGACTACGATGCCATGTTGCAGGCGCTGTTGGAGCGCCGCAAGGGCAAGATTGATGAAACAAAAGCGCATAAGATGCTGAAAGATCGCAACTATTTCGGAACAATGCTCGTTTATATGGGTAAAGCGGATGGTATGGTTTCTGGTGCAGATGGCCCGACCGGTGACACGATTCGTCCGGGTCTGCAGATCATTAAGACAAAGCCGGATGCGAAACTGGTAAGCGGCTGCTTCATTATGATTTCTCCGGATGAAAAAGAACGTCTGCTCTTTGCGGATTCGGCGGTCAACATTTCTCCGTCGGAAGAAGAGTTAGCGGATATTGCCTATCAGACGGCAGAAACCGCTAAAGTGTTTCATATTGAACCGAATGTTGCTATGCTTTCCTTCTCGACCTATGGTTCGGCAAGCTCGCCGGAGCAGGAGAAGGTAGCCAAGGCTACTGAGATTGCCAAGAAGAACTATCCGAATCTGAACGTGGACGGCGAAATGCAGTTGGATGCCGCTTGGGATGAGACGGTAGCCAAGAAGAAAGCGCCGGGTTCCAACGTTGCCGGTAAAGCACGCGTGTTCATTTTCCCGGATCTCCAAGCCGGAAACATTGGTTATAAGATTGCACAGCGCTTGGGCAACTACACGGCTTTGGGACCGTTGCTGCAAGGTATGGCCAAGCCTGTTAACGACCTTTCTCGCGGTTGCTCCGAGCAGGATGCTTACGAGATCGGTATTATTACGGCGTATCAGGCACTGAACTAGAGCGAATGGTTGGCATCCTCCGTAGAGGAGGGGAATCCATGGGAATAAAAAAAGAGGCGGCTTTAAGCCGCCTCTTTTTTTATTCCCATTACGGACGAATGCGCTGCTGCGTGCGTGCCAAGAGATCGTGTTTCATATCCCAAACGGCTAAGGACAAATCCACTTTATATTCGTGTGGATTATCGAAGCGCTTGTATTCATCCCAGAGCGTATCCAATTCTTTGGCGCAGTAGTCACGACGGGCATTCAGGGACGGCAGATCATAGACGCATTTGCCGCCGTCAAAGATACGTACTTTCATTTCACGCGCGGTGTAGTCTTCCAGGCGCATGCGCTTCCAAGTGTATACGGGATGGAAGATCTCATAGGGCTTGCTGTCGTCGACTTTTTCGTTCTTCATGGTAATCACATCGGCAATGGCCTTGCCCGTGTCTTTTTCATAGAGACGATAGAAGGTTTTAAAGCCCGGCGTAGTGATTTTTTCGACATTTTCGGAGATCTTAATGCGCGGTTCAAAGACGCCGTCATTCTCTAGGCCTACAAGCTTATAGACACCGCCGAAAACGGGCGAGGACTTGGAGGTAATGAGGTTTTCGCCTACGCCGAAGCTATCAATCTTAGCGCCTTGCGCCAGAATGTCTTCAATACGATATTCATCCAGAGAATTGGAAGCAACGATTTTGGCATCTTTATGGCCGGCTTCATCCAGCATAACGCGGGCTTTTTTACTCAGATAGGCAATATCGCCGGAGTCAAGGCGAATGCCGCCGGCAATGCCCTTGGGCTTTAACACGTCGTCGAAAACGCGAATGGCGTTGGGCACGCCGCTAGAAAGCGTATCGTAGGTATCCACTAAGAGCGTAGCGTTCGTAGGATAAATTTCCGCATAGGTTTTGAACGCTTCGTATTCCGTCGGGAAGAGTTGCACCCACGAGTGTGCCATGGTGCCCAGCGCGGGCACGCCAAAGCGCTGATCGGATAAGGTATCGGCCGTGCCGACACAACCGCCAATGTAGGCTGCGCGTGCGCCCAATGTTGCGGCATCCGGACCCTGCGCGCGGCGAGAACCGAATTCCATGACTGGACGACCCTGTGCCGCTCGCACGATACGGCTGGCTTTAGTGGCAATCAGAGACTGATGATTCACCAGTAACAGGAGCATCGTTTCGATCAAGCTGGTCTGGGCCATCGGTCCGCGCACCGTAATCAGCGGCTCGCCAGGGAAGACCACGCTGCCGTCGGGTACGCACCAAACATCGCAGGTAAAGTGCAGATCCTTCAGATAGGCCAGGAAGGCATCGCTATAAATCTTCTTGCTTCGGAAAAAGGCAATATCGTCGTCCGAAAAGTGGAAGTCTTTCAGATAATCAATGATGGATTCCAAGCCCGAGAAGATCGCAAAGCCGGCATCATCGGGGTTTTTGCGATAGTAGAGGTCGAAATAACCGATGGTATCGTGTATGCCTCGTTCAAAATAGCCGTTTGCCATGGTCATCTCGTAATAATCGAAGAGCATGGCCAGATTTTCATCTGATCGTTTCATTCCAATCCTTCTTTCTGCAGGTGCATAGGAAACGTTTTTATTCTCATTAGTGATACATTTTATCACATTTTTGCATAGGATACCTTTTGCCGATGTGGGGCTTCTCGGCGCTTGGCCCTTTATTATAAAATAAGACAATCGATGAAGATAACGAAATGAGACAGGCTATAAAATTGGCTCATCGATGCAAGAGAAAGGAGAAAAGGTGAAAACAGTCATCCTTTTTGATTTAGACGGAACCTTATTGTATACCTTGCCGTCCATTACAGCAGCGCTGAATCGTACGCTGGAGCGCTATGGGCTTTCGGCGATATCCCTAGAGCGCGTGCGCGAATTGGTAGGAAACAGCTCACGTTACCTAGTCGAGCATACGCTGGATGAAACGGGCGGCGCCGCGTGGTCGGCGGAAAAGCGTACAGAATTTTTGGATGCCTATAACGGCGATTATCTCTCCCATCCGATTGAGGGCACGCATCCCTATGAAGGCATTGCAGATTTATTGCAGGCCTTAAAGGCTGCCGGCAAAACGCTCTGGGTATATTCCAATAAGCCGGATGCCATTGCGAAAGAGGTGGTTAAGCACTTTTTTGGCGATACGCTGGATGTGGTGCGTGGCTTTCGTGAGGATACACCGCGCAAGCCGGATCCGACCGGTGTGTTTTGTATGATGGAAGAGGCCGGCGTTAAAAAAGAGGACATGTACTACGTCGGAGATAGTGAAGTGGACTGGAAACTGGGAAAAGCGGCGGGGCTTGAGACCATTATGGTGAGCTACGGCTTCCGTACGCGAGAAGAGCTGTTGCGGACGACGGACGCGGATCCGGTGGCCAGTGTGGAGGCATTGCATCAGATGCTGCTTTAACCGGCAGCATGGAAAGGCAGGTAAGCCGTCGCCCTTACGTGGCGGCGCAGCCCTTTAGAACCCCTGGAAAGGAGCCGTTATGGCATGGTTTCATAGCTTACTTTCGTACTCGATCTTTGTGGTGGATCTCGTTGGCTATCTGGTGATCATCACATCCGTACTGTACAGCCTCTATGAATTTGCGGTCGTGGATCGGTTTAATATGCACTTGTTCTACCACAATACCACGTTAATGCATGGTATAGCGATTGCGCTGGAGCTGTTAATGGCGGCGGAAGTATTGAAGACGATGCTTGCCATTCATCTTAGCGATGTGCTTTTGTTGTCGGTTCTGATCGTTTTAAGGGTATTCCTAGGGTATACGGTTCGTAAGAATCATGTGGATGAGGAATATGTGGACAAGCTGAAGCAGCGTCATCATATACGAAAAGAAATACTCGATCATCAGAAACGACTGCGAGAGGAGCAGAATCGGAGTCGAACCACAGAGGAGGAACGATATGAAGAAGATTGATACGCAAGAATTTAAGACTCTCGTATTGGAGGGAAAAGGGGCATGCCTGGTCGATTTTTCGGCGACCTGGTGCGGTCCGTGCCAGATGCTGGCACCGGTGCTGGAAGAAATCAGCGCAGAGGGGCACACGGTTTATTCGGTAGACGTGGATGAAGAGTCGCCATTGGCTATGCAGTACATGGTGTCCAGCGTACCGACGATGCTTTTCTTTAAAGACGGCGAAAAAAAGGAGCAATTGATCGGCTTGACACCGAAACAGACCATCTTAGATAAGCTCGCCTATTATGAAAACTGAAACAACAGGTATTTATGATGTAGCCGTTGTCGGTGCCGGTCCAGCCGGTTTGGCGGCGGCGCTTAATGCGGCCGTGCGTCGAAAAGCAGTCGTCCTTTTCGGCGCTTCACGCAGTGAACGTCTGTTGCGGACGGACTCTGTCGAAAATTATTTGGGCTTGCCGGGTGAGTCGGGCGCTTCTTTGTTAGATAAATTCGCAGCGCATGTGGAGCAATTTTCCAATATCGAGCGTCGTCGGGAAAATGTACAGATCATTTATAACATGGGAGATGCCATTGGGCTTCTTTTAGCGGGCAATGCCATCGTGAAAGCGCATAGCGTGGTTTTGGCCACGGGTGTAAGCTTTGGCAAGCCGTTACCGGGAGAGGAACAGTATCTTGGCAAGGGCGTCGGCTATTGTGCGACCTGTGATGCCGCTTTGTATAAAAATCGCCCGGTCATTGTCGTCGGTTATAACGAGGAATCGGCCGAAGAAGCCAATTTCATTGCGGAAACGGCTTCGTCCACGGTTTTTGTCAATTGCACGGGACGCAGTCTGCCGCTTTCGGAAAAGGTGCGTGAAGTGCAACAAAAGCCATTAGAGATTATCGGTAGCGACCATGCCGAAGGCCTGCGTCTTGAAGATGAGGTGATTTCGGCCGATGGCATTTTTCTGTTGCGCGATGCTCGTGCGGCAGACACGCTGGTGCCGGGTATTGCCTTAGAAGGTCGTCATGTGGCCGTGGATGCCGGCATGGCTACGAATCTTCCCGGGATCTTTGCCGCCGGAGATCTGGTGGGACTGCCCTATCAAATCAACATAGCCTGCGGACGCGGCCAGTTGGCCGGGTTATCCGCGGCACGCTATGCGACGGCCCAGACGGCAAAAAAGAGGGCTTAACCCTCTATCGCAGCTGTGTTTTTTGCTCAAAATCATGTTATAACCCGCAAGAGACGCGACAAAGCGCGCACGGTTCATCTTGACAGGAAGAATCTGCCTTACTATAGTTTATTTTGTGAACCATTTGCGTTGGAGACGATACCAGAACACGTTCATCTCTTGAGGAAAGGAACCGATATGGCAATCCGAATTATTGTTGATTCCGCCAGTGACTATACAAAAGAAGAAGCCGAACAAGCAGGATTTTTATTTGCGCCCATGGGCATCTCGTTTGGAGAAAAAGCCTATTGGGACGGGGTCAATCTGACCAAAGAAGAGTTCTACCATGAATTGGTGGATGAAGGAGGCTACCCGGTGACCAGCCAGCCTTCGCCGAAACTGCTGATGGATCTTTTTCAGTCTGTTGTGGATGCGGGCGACAGCGCCATTATGATTACCATGGCCAGTGCACTTTCCGGAACCTTCCAAACCGCAGCCATGATTGCGGAGGACTACGCCGGTAAAATTGCTGTGATCAATTCCGGTACGGTTTCCATCGGCGAACGCATGATCATCCGCGAGGCCGTAAAGATTGTCGAAACAGCGGCATCGCTGGAAGAAGCAGCGGATGCGATTCGTGAACGAGTACGGCATCTCTATCTGTTTGGGTATTTGGACCAATTGGAATACCTGAAACGCGGGGGACGTATTTCCCCGGCGATGAACTTTTTGGCCAATTTGTTTTCGGTGAAACCCATTATCCATGTCTGCCATGACGGCTTGGATCTGTGCAAAAAAGCGCGTGGAAAACAAAAAGCATGGAAAGAGCTGGCCACTCTGGTGGAGGAAATGCCGGGTTTGGAAAAGGATCACCTTATGTACGGTTATACCGGTACCAGCGATGCCTACGTTTATGAATTTATGAAACAAAATACGACGTTGCCGGCTTCACCGGCGGATCGGATTCAAATCGGCTCGACCATCGGGACACATGCCGGTCCGGGGTGTCTTGCGATTGCCTTTTTTGCGGATCCGACGGATATGATGTCGGAAGATAAACAGGGTTAAGGCATGGCAAGCCTAGAAGAAGCCATGATTCATGCGTGGCTAGAGATCAATATGGTGGTGCGTGAAAATCGCCTGATGGATAGCTTGACCCTGAATGAAATTGCCGTGTGCCATTATATGCATTGCTCGGAACAAAAGGGCCAAACCTTTGTGACGGCCACAGAATTATCTAAGCGTATGCAGTTGTTTAAGTCCCAGATCAATGCGCTGATTTCCAAGATGGAAAAGCGGGGCATGATCGAAAAGCGTCGTAACCGCAGCGATCAGCGTGTGCAGGAGTTGGTTTTGACCTCCAAGGGCGAAGAACTCTATCGCAAGGAACATGCACAAGTTTTACAGATCGTAAAGCGTATCATTCCCCGTTTGGGAGAGGAACGCGCCCAACGCCTAGTTGAAGATTTATTGCAAGCTGGCGATGTATCGCGCCGTGTTTTAGCGGAAAAAGAAGGGGATAGCACTCCCTATGAGGAGACAGAATGAGACGAAAAGATCGCGAAGTGACCAATCTTGCTGAAATTCGCGCCTTTTTGCAAGAAGCGCATATTTTACATATTGCTTTTCAGGATACGCCCTATCCCTATATCGTGCCGCTTCACTATGGCTTCGAAGAGCATGACGGAAAATTTACTTTTTATATGCACGGCGCAAAAGAAGGACGAAAATTGGAGTTGTGTCGTAAAAACCCGCATATTTGTCTGGAAATTGACCACGATGGTGGGCTTCTTTCGGGCGGGGACAAGGCGTGCGCTTACAGTGCTTTTTATATGTCCCTGATCGGAACGGGAAAAATACGCGTCGTCGAAGATTTGGACGAAAAGAAAAAGGGATTGTCGCTTCTGATGAAGACACAAACCGGGCGTGACTTTGTGCTGACGGATGCAATGGTTAATGCGGTGGCTGTTTTTGCCGTGACGCTAGAAGCGTATACCGTCAAAAGTCATAAAAAAGCGTAATAACTGTTGTGTAGGCCCCTTCTCTGCGATGCAGGGAAGGGGCATTATAAAATAAGGAGGAAAGCATGCAGGAAGTGTTTGTTCCGACAGAAAAGATGCGCATGGAGAAGGATGCGCTGGGCGAAGTGCCTGTTCCGGAGACGGCGTATTGGGGCGCGCAAACGGAGCGCAGCCGACACCATTTTCCCACCGATGGCGGCACCATGCCGCTTGAAGTGATTCACGCTCTGGCGCGCATTAAAAAGGCGGCCGCCGGTGTCAATGTGAAACTGGGGGTGTTGGACGAAGAGCGAGCACAGAAAATTGACGAAGTGTGCGAAGAGATTCTAGAGGGAAAACTGGACACGCATTTTCCGCTCTCCATCTGGCAAACCGGCAGCGGTACGCAGAGTAATATGAATGTGAATGAGGTCATTGCACATCGCGGCAACGCATTAGCCGGTAAAAATCTGTTACATCCGAACGATCATGTGAATCGTTCGCAAAGCTCGAACGATGTGTTTCCAAGCGCCATGCACATTGCGGCGCGGGAACTCACGGAAACGCGCCTCTTACCCGCTCTGCATGAATTGGTGCAGGCGTTTTGTGATAAAGAGGAGCGCATGCGTTCCATCATTAAAACCGGACGCACACACCTGCAGGATGCCACGCCCCTATCCGCAGCGCAGGAGATTTCTGCCTGGCGCGTGGCCCTTGAAGAGGATGCCAAGGCCATTAAAGCGGCCTCCGACGCCTTGGGGGCGCTTCCCATCGGCGGAACAGCCGTAGGCACCGGTCTTAATGCACCGAAAAACTATGACACGATGATGTGCGAAGCACTTTCGGCACAAACGGGACTGTCCTTTAAGCCGTTAGACAATAAATTCTACGGTCTATCCATGAAATCGCCCCTGCATCGCCTCCACGGCAACTTCAAATCCTTAGCGGCAGATCTTAACAAAATCGCCAACGATATTCGCTTCCTTTCCTGCGGCCCGCGTTGCGGTATTGGCGAATACCGCATTCCTGCCAATGAACCGGGCAGCTCCATTATGCCGGGGAAGGTGAACCCCACACAGGTGGAATCCATCACCATGATTGCGTTACAGGTCATGGGTAACGATGTGGCCGTAGGGATGGCAGCCGCTTCCGGCCAGATGCAGCTTAACACCTACATGCCCTTAATCATTCACAACGTACTGGATTCGGCGCGCCTCTTGGCCAGTGGCATGACCTGCTTCCGCCAGTTCCTGGTGGAAGGATTGGAAGCAGATGAAACCGTCATGAAACGCCTGTTGAACAACTCTCTAATGCTCGTTACGGCGTTATCGCCGCACATTGGCTACGATGCAGCTTCGAAGATTGCGCACACTGCGCATGAAGAAGGCATTACTTTGAAAGAAGCGGCGCTAAAGAGCGGTCTGGTGAAAGAAGAGGAGTACGATAGGTTGGTCGATCCGGCAAAGATGGTGTAAGAGGTCAGAGCCATTGGACCGGAACGCCGCGTGCGGATCTAAAAAAAACAACAAAGGGTCGCGTTTCAATGCTTAAGTGTTGAAATGCGACCTTCTTATTTTTACATAAATTTTTCATTAAACGCCTCCCTCCTTAACATTCCCCCTGTACACTTTTTCTTATGAGTGACAAAACGGAAGGGGTTGTCCATGGAAATTCAACTGAAAAAGATATCCAAGCGCTTTGCGGGAAAAACCGTGATTTTTCCCTTGGACTTAACTATTACCGATGGCAGTTTCACAACGCTTCTCGGCCCTTCCGGCTGTGGAAAGACGACCTTACTCCGCATGATTGCAGGCCTTGAAACGCCGGACGAAGGGGAGATTTTTCTGGATGATGTCTGCGTCTTTTCGAAGGCGAAGGGCATTTATGTGCCGCCGGAAAAACGAGGTCTTGCCTTTGTGTTTCAGGATTTTGCGCTGTGGCCGCATATGAGCGTCTTTGAAAACGTAGCCTTCGGTCTGCGTGCCCGACAGGAGACGGTGCATTTAGCGGAGCGCGTGCGCGAGGCATTAGCCACCGTACACTTGGAGGACATGGAGAAGCGCTATCCGCACCAGCTTTCTGGTGGGCAGCAGCAACGCGTGGCATTTGCGCGAGCGATAGCTATTCACCCGGGTTGCATTCTTTTTGATGAACCGCTTTCGGCGTTGGACGCCCTACTGCGTGAGGAAATGCGACACGAGCTCAAAGAACTGACGGCATCGCTACAAATCACATCGATCTTTGTGACGCATGACCAGACAGAAGCCATGAGCATGAGCGATCAAATTGCGGTGATGCATGATGGCCACGTGGAACAGGTTGCACCGCCCGAAGAGATTTACCATCGCCCTGCCACGCGCTTTACCGCCCACTTTGTCGGCAAATCGAACTGGATTACGCCGGATGCGCTGTTTCGGCCGGAATCCGCCGTAGAAACAGAAAGTCCGGGCGCCCAACGCTATGACTTAAAAGTCGAAACGGCGCAGTATCTTGGCGATGCCTATGAATTGATGGCACCGTATGGGGAAGCCTTATGGACCATTCGCAGCCGCCGGAAAAAAGCGTCCGGTGACGCGTTGACGATATACGTTCATCCGGAACAAGTCATTGCATTTTCAAACGAGAGAGGAGAAACACGATGAAGAAGATGGCAGGCCTTTTATTGGCTATTTGTTTGTGCTTGGGGCTTTCCGCTTGCGGGCAGTCGCAGGACGCGCCTAAAGAGAGCACAGCGGAAAGTACGTCGCAGGTGACGGAGAGTAAAGAAGAGAGCACAGCGGATAGCAACGCAAAAGACGGTGAGAAATTATCCGGCAAAGTGACGGTGTACATGCCGAGTCCAGCGAAACTTGCCGATAAATTGGCGGCCGCCTTTACTGAGGAGACGGGCGTGAAAGTGGAGCAGTTTCAGGGCACGACCGGTGAGATCCTGGCGCGTCTGGAAGCAGAAAACAAAAATCCGGTGGCGGATGTGGTTATTCTGGCCTCTTGGTCGGATGGCTTACGCATGAAAAATGACAATAAGCTGGATAATTTTAAGCCTACGAAGGCGGATAAAATCAATGAAGGTTTCTTGGATGCGGAGAATACGCTCTTCGGCTACAGCGCCTCAGCGGTGGGTGTGATTTATAACACAAAACTGGTGCCGGAACTCAATGCGGACTGGAAAGAACTGGCCGATGCCAAGTATAAAGATAACATTGCTATTCCGGATCCCGAAAAATCGGGCGCTTGTAAGGACTTTTTAGCCGGCTTTGTGACGGGCGTACCGGAAGGCGAAGCCATCATGAAGAGCTGGGCAGACAACGGTTTGATGGTACCGGGTGCCAATAAAGCGGCGCTGGAAGCCATCACGACGGGCGAAAAGGGGATCCTTGTTGCCGGTGTGGATTATAATGCCTATTCCTCCATTGCGAAAGGCGAACCGCTGCAGATTTACTATCCGAAGTCGGGCACCGTCGTCAATCCACGTCCGGCAATGATTTTGAAGTCAGCGCCGAACAAAGCAAATGCGCAGGCCTTTATTGACTTCCTATTCAGCGATAAAGCCCAAAAGATGATTGCGGATGCGTATCTGATTCCGGGTCGCAGCGATGTGAAAAACGACAAGCGCACGAATCTCTCCGAGATTCCGCAGATCAAAACGGATTGGAACAAGATGATGGATACGGCGTCGGATACTGCCGCGAAGTTAAACAGTCTTTGTAAATAAGGGAGAGTGCGATGAGAACGCAAGCGCTAAAAAAGAAGCTGCCGCTAACGATGTTGCTGCTGCTTCTGAGCGGCTTGATTCTCTGCCCTTTGCTGGCGGTTTTTGCCCAGGCGGTCATCCGAGATGGCCGCCTGGATTTTTATCAGGCATGGGCGAGTATCAGCAATGCAAAAAACGTGCAAACCATCGTCAATTCGTTGCTGCTTGGCGTAAGCGTGGTTCTGTGCGCTTCGCTCGTTGCGCTCCCGACGGCCTTCCTGTTGGCACGTACGAAGCTGGGGCAGAAGCGATGGCTGGATATAGTCTTCATGATCCCTTTTATGACGCCGCCCTATATTGCCTCCATGGGCTGGATTCTCTTTATGCAAAAGAAGGGACTGTTTCAGCAGCTTTTTCCGACAACGGGTGCCTGGTCGGAGCATTTTTTCTGCTTCGGGGGATTGGTGTTGGTCATGAGTCTGCACGTATTTCCTTTCCTTATGACGATGATGAAAAATGCCATGCTCAATATTCCGGTCAGTTTGGAAGAAAGCGGTGCGGTCTTTGGCGCCGGCTTCGGTATGCGGCTACGGAAAATTTTTGCTCCTCTGCTTACGGGAAACTACGCCATCGGGGCACTATTGGTATTTGTAAAGACATTGTCGGAATATGGCACGCCATATACGTTGGGACGTCGCATCGACTTCTATGTGTTCACGACAGATATTCATCGCTACTCGACGACGGCACCCATTGACTTCGGCCGTTCTGCCAGTCTTTCTGCCATTCTCATCGGTATTTGTTTGGTCATGTGGCTGTTGCAAAATTTCGTGACTGAGAAAAGCAGCTATGGCTTGTTGAGCGGTAAGGGCAGTCGCACAACAGAACTAGCACTGTCTTTGCCGGGAAAAATTCTATCCGGCGTTTGGATCGGCTTAGTGATCCTGTTTGCCATCGGCGTGCCGTATTTCTCGATTATTTCTACGTCTCTTATTAAATTGCGTGGCTTTGGCCTGGCGGCAGGAAATTTTGTGTTGGATCACTATGCGGAGTTGTTTCAGAGTCCGAGGGCGCTCTCCGCTATTTGGAATAGCCTCATCTTAGCGGTTTCCGCGGCGAGTATCTGTTCGCTTCTGGGAACCATTGTCGTGTTGTTTGTGCAACGGGCAAAAGGCGTATGGAAAAAATTGCTGGAAGGAATCAGCCTGCTGCCGGAAATGCTGCCGAGTATTGTGTTGATCATCGGTATCATGCTGTTTTGGAACGCCATTTATAAAATACTTCCCCTGTACAATACATTGGGCATCATGATTCTGGCGTATGTGGTGTTGTATTTGCCTTATACCGTGCAGTATGTGACTTCCGCTTTTACGCAAATCAATCCGCATTTGCTTGAGGCCGGACGCAGCTTTGGCGCCTCGCCACACTATGTGTTTCGCCATATCACGCTGCCTTTGATTTCTCGTGGCATTATTGCCGGAGGGATGATGATTTTTATCATCGCCTTTCGTGAATTGGTGACGGCTAGCCTGATTGCACCGCCAAACACTCTCGTGGTTTCCACCTACATCAATCGGGAGTTTGAACAGGGCAGTGTCTCTTCCGGTATGGCGATGGCCGTTCTCTGTGTATTGATCACCTGTGTGGCATTGCTCCTTTTCAATCATTTTACCGACGACAGAAAGGACGCATAAGATGTTGCTTAAGGTAGCCGGTGGTGTTGGGGAACACGGCCGCAATTGCTTTTATGTGGAGAGCAAAACCCTACATTTTTTGGTAGATTGTGGTTTGATGGCGGAAAATCCGGAGGATCCCAATCCGCATTTGTCATACACACAGATTCGTCGTCTGGACGCGGTGTTTCTGACGCATTCGCACAGCGACCACAGTCGGGCACTACCCTGGCTACGGGAATCCGGTTTCACTGGTCCTGTTATTGCCACGGCAGAATGTTTCCGTCAGCTTTCTTTTCCGGTGGGAGAGAGTATTCCGCTGGAGAGCCTTTCCCAAGGCAGAAATGCGACTTACAAAGGGCTCTCTATTTTTTGGGGACGCACGGGCCACTGCCCCGGTGGCGTTTGGTTTCGTTTCACGGATGGCAACGCAGCGATATTGTTTTCGGGAGACTATACGGAAAACGCGCAGCTTTATGCCTGCGATCCGATTCGTAACCAGGTCGCACAATGGGCGGTGTTGGATTGTGCCTATGGAAAAAATAACGTACGCTATGAAGAAGCCTGTCAGGCTATAAAAAAACGGGCGAAAGAAATTTTAGACGAGAGGGGACTGCTGGCTCTGCCGGTGCCGCGTTACGGGCGAGGGCTCGAGCTCTTAAAACTGCTGGAAGCACTGGGGGAGGCGTATCCTTTTTATGGCGATTCCACCTTTGTTGAAAATTTTTATCGTCTCCGCCATGAAACATTTTGGTTTGATAAAGCGGTTTTCCACAGCGCAGCGTATGAGGCCGACAGGGAAAAAGATAGTTCGATTTTTGCGCATACCCCTAAGGCCTATACTGGTGAAGCGCGTGGCATTGTTTTTATCAGCGATGCTCAGTTGCAAAAAGGAAAAGCACAGCAACTCGTCAGCACTTTGTTAGAACGTGACTGCCGCGTGATGGCGACAGGAACTATCGAAAAAAATTCCTTTGCCGCTACATTGCAGGAAAAGGGAAAACTCGAGCAACTTTTTTATCCGGTACATCTGCACATGGCTCAATTTCGGACGCTATGTGCACAAAATCATTTTCAGAAAGCACTCCCTTACCATACGAAAGATTTTTCAAAACAAGACATATGGCAGGCATAATAAGTTGTCCCCTTGCGCTTGCGTCGGATTATTTACTTTTTTTCATCAGCAACGGTTTGCGCTTGCCTTCATGGACTTCATAGACATGGTGATAATACGCAATCCATTTCTGCGCGATGGAATCGGCAGAGTAATCGTCGGCAATTTTTTTGGAATACGTCAATGCTTTGTCATAAAAGGCGGGGTCTTGTCTTAAATGTAGCAAGAGGTCGGCAAAGCCTGCGTTGTCCGAAGCACGGAGGTAGTCCGTAAAGTAGATGACGCGGTAAAGATCCAGATCGCGCAAAACGATGGGCAAGCCGCTGTTGACGGCTTCAATGACGGCCATCGGGAACAGCTCCGCATAGGAAGGCATGAAGAGGACGTCCATCGCGTTGTAGAGAGCGTTCATTTCCTCACGGGGAACGATATCCAAAAAATGTACATTCGCGGGCGGATTGGCCATTTGCTCTTTCAAATCCTTATAGCCATCGGTAAATGCGCCGAATGAGAAGCCACCGGCCCAATAGAACTGGAGCTGTGGACAACGCTTGGCAACGTCCAGAAAATCCATGACGCCTTTGCGCGTCTGGACTTGTCCCACCGATATCACATTGAAGGCTTCCGGATCGATTCCATAGCGATCATAAATCAGGGGATGTTCGCCGCGCGCGGGACGAAACACAGAGGCATCTACCACATTGGGCAGATAGGTGATATGTTCGCGCGGTAATTGATAGGCTTCCAGGGCATCAATGAAATAGGGATTGACGACTACCAGTTCGTCAGCGCTCTTGTACATTTTCATGACATAACTGCTAAAGAGCTTGTCAAAGGGCGGCGTGAGCTGAATGCTTCCCTCCAGAGTATCCGGCAGAAAATGAACATGCATGACGACAGGGACTTTGGCGGCCAGCATTTGTGCATAACTGAGCGGATGCACCGTGTGGACATGGCAAATGTCCGCGTTCTTAGCAGTATTGGCTTGTATTCTTAATTCTCCTTTTGCATGGGTTTCTAAAAGGTGGATTAATTCATTGGTAGCGGAACCGACACCCTGCCCGGCAACGTTATTGCCAGGCGTAATCATGTTGATCGTAAGCATGTTTTTCCTTTCTGTCCGGACGACTCGGATAGTTCGAGAGACAGCACTGTGCGCTGAGGTCGTCGCATACACTGTGCTTTAATGATTCTAGGATACGGATAGAACATGTTCAAATCATGTAGAAGGTGTTGCTTGACGGAAGGAGAGGCGTGCTTACGCTGAAAGCGATAGCTGCATGGTATGGTTAAGTTTGACGATATTTTGACAAACGAAGCATATTATGCAGGCGGACTGGAAAGAGATTACCAAATTCAAGGACTTTGCTTTCGGTACAGAATGAGGGTAAGGTCTCGGATGAGGGTAGCATTTCCTCTTGGCAGGCTTGACAAGAAAGCGTTTTTCCTTCATTCTGAAGAGGGACGTCTTTTTTGACCTGTCTTCTCCGAATATAAGCATTTGTAGATGAAGCAGCAGCAGGAGTTTTTATTGTTGCGCCATCTTCTCCCAACGCTTCCGGTTTGAGAATAACTTCCTACGGATAGCGAGGTCACCACTGCCGATGCGGCAGAACCGATGTGCGAAGTTGTTCGTACACTGTTTTGCGGGAATCGGCTCATGGGGAGAAAATCGTATTCATGGCAGCCGGTGACGTTGCCGCGTTTCAAAAAGTCGCCGAACGTAAGGGATGTGTTCGGTCGACAGGTCAACGTTCAAAACTGAATGTTGAATCTATGGGAGGGAAAAAATGACAGATACTTTAAACCCACTGGTAGCTGCACAGGAAAAAGTAAAAGCCGCATGTGACAAGTTGGGCGCTGATCCGGCAGTGTATGAGCTGTTGAAAGAGCCCCAGCGTACGATCGAGATCAACATCCCCGTTAAAATGGATGATGGTTCTCTGAAAGTTTTCAAGGGTTGGCGCGCAGCGCATAACTCGGCAGTCGGCCCCTGCAAGGGCGGCGTACGTTTCCATCCGAACGTCAACGCTGACGAAGTTAAAGCTTTGTCTCTGTGGATGACCTTCAAGGGCGGCGCTCTGGGCCTTCCGTACGGCGGCGGCAAGGGCGGCATCTGCGTAGATCCGGCTGAGCTCTCCAAGAAAGAGTTGGAACAACTCTGCCGCGGCTATGTTCGTGGTCTGTACAAATACCTCGGCGAGCGCATTGATATTCCGGCACCGGATGTCAATACGAACGGCCAGATCATGAGCTGGTTCATGGATGAATACATCAAACTGAACGGCGAAAAGATGGATCTCGGCACCTTCACCGGTAAGCCGGTTGAATTTGCCGGTTCTTTGGGACGTAACGCGGCTACGGGCTTTGGTGTTTCCATCGTGGTTCGTGAAGCAGCTAAGCGCTTCGGCCTGGACATCAAAACGGCTAAGATTGCTGTACAGGGCTTCGGCAATGTCGGTAACTTCACGGTAAAGAGCATCAACCGTCAGGGCGGAAAAGTTTGCGCTTTGGCTGAATGGGATCGTAAAGAAGGCAACTATGCTCTCTACAACGAGAACGGCCTCGACTACGACAAGATGTGGGCTTATAAACAAGAGCATGGCACGCTGATCGGCTTCCCGGATGCAAAACAGATCTCGGAAGAGGAATTCTGGACGGGCTCCTATGACATCCTGATTCCGGCAGCTTTGGAGAACGTCATTACGGGCGATTTGGCCAAGAAATTGAACGTCAAACTGGTTTGCGAAGCCGCTAACGGCCCGACCACTCCGGAAGGCGACAAAGTTTTGGCAGAGAAGAATATCGCGCTGACGCCGGATATCCTGACCAACAGCGGCGGCGTTCTGGTTTCCTACTATGAGTGGGTACAGAACCAGTACGGCTACTACTGGACAGAAGAAGATGTAGAGCAGAAGCAGGAAGCGGATATGATGAAAGCTATCGAAGGTGTCTTCGGCATCTGCGACGAATACAACGTCACTCCGCGTGAAGCTGTCTACATGTACGCAATTCAGTCCATCGATAAAGCGATGAAACTGCGTGGCTGGTATTAATCCCTCTCTTACCACGATTGCGTAAGCAAAGAATAAAAAGCAAACCACCCCTCGATGCTCGTCGAGGGGTGGTTTTTTTACGTTACGAAAAACGCGAATTCGTAACACATATATTACTTAAAATTCACAAAGTCCTCTTCCATAAGTAGCAATATGATATTATAATGATATCACAAAAACAAAACTTCAAAATGGGCATCAAGAAAGGAAGGGCAGCATGACACAATCCGACAAAGAAAAGAAACCGACAACCCCGCTCCAGGAACATCACATTGAACCGCGTATCCTACACAACAAAATCAACGGGTTTATGGTCGTGTTCAGTGTCATCGTATTTGTGGCGTCAATTATTCTCTTTATTTTCGGCTGCATTGAAATGGATCAAGGGCATCCGACAGGCTTACCGTTTGTCATAGCGGGCCCCATTCTTCTCATCGTAGCCATTTTACTGATGGCGGGCATTAAGAGCATAAAACCGAATGAAGCCGCTGTCTTTACGCTTTTTGGCGATTACTATGGAACGATTACCGAGCCGGGTCTTTATCTGGTCAATCCCTTTGCTTCCTCGGTCACGGATCCGACGCGCAAGACCGTGCATCTGAAAGGCAACAAGAAGGATGCAGAAGATGCGAATATGGATATTTCCTTATCGTCCGGCCGACTGTCGTTGAAGGTGAAAACCCTGAACAACGAACGCCAAAAGGTCAATGACTTACTGGGCAACCCGATTCTCCTAGAAACAGTGGTGTTCTGGCGTATTGTCGATCCGACAAAAACCGTTTTTAATGTGGATAACTATTACGACTTCCTTTCCACGCAATGTGACTCCGTCGTGCGCAATATCGCTCGCCTCTATCCCTATGACAATCTGGAATTTGATGATGTGGAGGATACGGAGAAAACCCTCATGGGTTCGTCTCAGGTCATTGCCGGTGAGATGCAGCGCGCCTTGCAGGAAAAAATGGATGTTGCCGGCATTGCCATTGAAGATGTGCGTATTTCCCACCTGGCCTATGCCGAAGAAATCGCGGCAGCCATGTTGCAGCGCCAGCAAGCCGCTGCCGTGGTCTCTGCGCGCAGTAAAATTGTTGATGGCGCTGTGGGCATGGTAGAAATGGCCTTAGCGCAGTTGGACGAAAAGCACCTGGTGGCGTTGGATGAGGAACGCAAAGCACAAATGGTATCGAACCTTCTGGTAGTGCTCTGCGCGACGAAGGAAGTTGCGCCGGTTGTGAATAGTGGATCGATCTACTGATGCGCGTGCAAGAAGGGAAAACGAAAGATTCCGGTGTATCGCGTGCGTCAACGCCGCTTGATGGGGCGGATATCGCGGCGCGTGAAGCGCGTTTGGAGGATCGCCTGGCCGAATTGGAGAAACGAGAGCAGGCGATTCAAGAACGAGAAGAGGCGCTAAGAGCAGCGGAACAGGAGAAGAAACAGGTGCTTCTTCGCATTCCGATGTCTCTATGGAATGCACTGGCTCGTTGGGCCGATTGCGATTTGCGCTCCATCAATGGTCAAATCGAGTACCTGTTAACCCGTGCGGTACGCGAGAAAGAGAAGAAGGAAGAGAAGTAACGGAGAAAGCGTCGACAGCGTCGGGCAGCACTACGTGAAATAAAGAAGGCGGTCTGAGGGCCGCCTTCTTTTATTGATTAGGCCATCGGGTGGACGAGACATTATTTCCGATTTCCTTTAAGATAGACATGATCATTGCGATTGGATTGGAAATAAGGAGAGAACGATTGAAACTGCGAACAAAAATTATGCTGCTGGTGGCTTCCGTGGTGGCGGTATTATTGCTGCTGAACCAGTTTCCGGTTTCCATGAGCTTACAGCGGAGCGTGGAGCGGGTGAGCGCATCCGTGCTGAAGGATTTTACCCGACAGTTTGCGGAATCAAGTGAGCTTATAGCACTCATGTCCGGCAAAGACAGGCAAGAGAAGCAGGCCAAGCTACAAGAGCAAGCAAGGCGCTTAGAGAATTCTACGTACTGCTCCGGCGTTGTCATCACCGATGAGAATCGGACTATTTTATATCAAACGTCTGACAAGGGTATTACGGCGGAGGTAGTGGAAACGGTAAAACACCATGCGCCGGGAAAAGATGAAGTGCTTTTCCCAAAGAATCAGGATCCGACCGCGCCATTGTATGCGTTTCATGCCATTCGAGATAGAGACGGAAGCCTTCTGGGGCAAGTGATGGCAGTATCAGCTGAAGGGAAGGGACCGCAAGAGTTACAGGAAAGTGTGGCAAAAACACAGCGCGATTTAAACGCCATGACCATGTTGGTTATGCTAATCGCTCTAGTGGTGGTATGGAATTTAACCGATCATATTAAAGGCAGCATGTTCAATTTGGAACCGGAAGAAATTGCGCAAATGCTGGTGGAACGCAATGAGATGATTGATGCCGTGCGTGATGGGATTATCACGGTGGATGAAGACGGTAAGGTTTTGCATTGCAATCGAACGGCAGAGAGGCTTTTTGTACAACAACTGGGAAGAAAAGCACAAAATTTTTCGGAAGTAATCAAAGATTTTAGCCTGGAAGAAATTTTTATGAGGGAAAAGCCGTTGTTTGATTATGAGTGTCGCATGGGAAACGACAGCTTTTTTGTCAGCTTCATTCCTATCGCTGTTGAAAATTCATCGCGGAAAAGTCTGCTGATGACGTTTCGTCCCAAACAGGAAATCGTGCGTTTTGCCGAAGATATTACGGGAGTACGCAGCTATGTGGAAGCGCTGCGTGCACAGATGCATGAATTTAACAATAAACTGCAAGTGATAGCGGGATTGGTGCATGAACGAAATTATGATGCTCTAGAAAACTACATCAACGACCTGATTCATTTAAATGAGCGAGAGAAAGAAATGATCCATGGCAAAATCCGGGATCCCATTCTTTCGGCATTTTTACTCAGTAAATTTGCACGCGCTGCCGAGCAAAAGGTAGATCTTGTTCTCACCGGCAGCTCCCACTGCGAGGCGTTGGATAATTCTGAATTGGTACAGGACCTTGTAGTGATCAGCGGGAATTTGCTGGAAAATGCCTTTGATGCGACGCAAGGGTGCGCGATGCGCATGGTCACGTTAGAACTGGTACAGCAACATCGTGAAATCATGATTTCTGTATGGAACTCCGGTAAATCGATACCGGAGGAACGCTTGGAGCATATTTTTGAATATGGCGTCACCGATAAACCCAATGGTAATGGTATCGGTCTGTATTTGGTACAAAAAGCTTGCAACAGACATCATGGTTATGTTTCGGTTACGAGTGATCCACAGTCCGGAACAGAGTTTGTTGCTCATGTTTCGTGGAAGGAGGAGGTATGAGCACAGCATTAGTCATTGAAGATGACCCGCAGGTGGCAAAGATGACGGCGGATTTCTTGACGCAGTCCGGGATGGAAAGAGTGAAGATTGCAGCCACAGAGCAAGAAGCGTTTTCGATTATCCAGGCGGAACCGGTTGCCTTATTACTACTGGATCTGTATTTGCCCGGCACATCCGGCTTAGATATTCTACGAAAATTACGGCAGGAAAAGAAGCCGGTTGAAGCCATCATTGTTTCGGCAGCAAAAGACAGTATGCAAATTCGTGAAGCATTTCGCTTGGGGTGTGTCGATTATATTATTAAACCCTTTACCTTTGAGCGCTTGGCGGAAGCCTTGGAAAAATTTCGTCTTCGGACCCGTTTATTGCAGAAAGATAATCTGAATCAACAAGAGGTGGACTTTCTGGCGGCAGGGCAGGAGAATACAGCCTCTGCCATGGAAGAGACTATGCCTAAAGGGATTGATCGCACGACATTGCGCGGCATCTGTTGTGCTCTCCTGCAAGAGGAAGGACCTTTTTATGTAAAGGATCTCTCTGACTCCTTGCACCTATCGCGCGTCACGGTTAAAAAATATCTGGACTTTCTTTCGGAGGAGAAAATACTGAGAAAGTCGTATATCTATGGCAATGTCGGACGACCGCTCAATGCGTATCACCTTGAAAAAAATCCGGCATTACGACGCAAATTGGAAGGATTTTGTGCTTAATTTAATTACATAATTCACACGTTACTTTCGTTACATGTACTCTTTTTTCGAGAGCCGTATACTAAAATTGGTGGATCGGAAATCGTTCGTACATAGAAAAAGAGGGTGGAAAGGAGGGAAACTTGGAACGTATCGAAAAACTGTGCGAACGTTTTTTTTCACTCCAAAAAAACGGCACTTCGTTGCATACCGAAATTTTAGCCGGCGCAACGACGTTTGCCACAATGTCCTATGTATTGGCGACGATTCCAAATCTATTGAGCAATGCAGGACTGCCAAAAGGTGCCGTCCTTACCACACTGATCGTGATGATCGCCATATGCAGTATCGCCATGGCACTTTATACGAATCGACCTATCGCCATGGCACCGGGTATGAGCTCTGTCGCAGTGGTCGCATCGATCACCCATTTAGCGGGGATTCCGATAGAAGTCGCCTTTGGCCTGGTCTTCTTAAGCGGACTGATTTTTTCCATTATTTCCTTTGTAGGATTGCGGGAACTTGTTTTGAATGCCATTCCGGCAAATGTGAAGTTCTCCATCAGTGCCGGTGTGGGTTTGTTCATTGCCCTGATTGGCTTGGAAGCAGGAGACATCATCGTTGCAGGAGGCGGATCGCTACGTTTTGGCGATTTGAATTCTGCGAAATGTCTGCTCTACGTGGTAGGGTTTGTGGTGATGCTCATATTGGAAGCCAGACGATTTCGAGGCAGTATGATTATTTCGGTTTTGATCGTCACGCTATTGGCCATTCCGTTGGGGGAAACCGTTGTACCAGAAACGATGCTTCAATTACCGGAAGGTCCCGGAAAGTTATTGTTTCGGATTGACATTTTGGGGGCATTGCGACCGGAATATTTTCCTTATCTGTTTACCTTTTTTGTGCCTGATTTTTTTGGCACCATGGGCATCATATTAGGAATAGCCAATCGGGCCGGATGGCAGGACGAAAAGGGCAATATGCCTGGCATTGATCGATGCTTTAAAGTGGACTCGCTTTCCACGGTGGCCGGAAGCTTCTGCTGCATGCCGGTCATGACGTCGTATCTGGAGTCCGCCAGCGGTGTTGAAGATGGAGGCAGAACCGGTCTTACGACCATCGTTACAAGTATTTTTTTTATACTTATGCTGCTTTTAACGCCGGTCGCCTTAATGATTCCCCCGGTGGCAACAGGGCCTGTTTTGACGTACATCGGTTTACAGATGTTGGCCGCCATGAAGGATATCAACTATGCAGACCGTACAGAGGCCATTCCCGCCTTTATTGCCGTGGCAATGACCGTATTTACCAACAATATTGCAAACGGTCTGAGTTTGTCGGTGCTTTCTTATGTGTTGCTGAAGACAGCTGCCGGCAGAGCAAAGGAAATGCATTGGGCCATGTGGGGCTTATCCGCTTTTTTGGTGTACTATCTTTCCACCCTTGTTTGATCCGTGAGGCTTTTAGCACGCAAAGCATGCGGATGTAGAAAACGATCTCACCATTGGTTTAGCGCGCAAAATTGTAAAAGGAGGAGCTATGAGCAACTTAAGCTCGGCGCTGGAAAAGCGCTTTAAGCTGAAAGAAAACAATACGGATCTTCGCACCGAATTGCTTGCCGGTGTTACGACATTTGCGACGATGTCCTATGTCTTGGCCACCATTCCAAATATGTTGGAAAAAGCGGGATTAGTGCGCGGCTCTATTTTAACGATGCTGATTCTGGCCATCGTCGCCTGCAGTGTCGCGATGGCACTGTATACAAATCGTCCCTTCTGCTTGGCACCGGGAATGAGTTCCGTTGCTATTTTAAGTTCGATTGATTCTATCGGCATGAGTGTGGAAGTGGCATTCGGCCTTATCTTTATCGAAGGCGTTATTTTCGTTATTATCTCCTTCGCAGGGTTACGAAACATTATTGCGACGGCCATTCCTGCCAGTATCAAAATTGCTTTGAGCGGCGGCATCGGCCTTTACATTGCTCTTATCGGTTTAAAATCCGGTGGAATTATTGTAGCCAGCCAAAAAAACACCTTGATCTTCGGCGACTTGAGTACCGCCAAAGCCTTAATGTTCGGCATCGGCTTTTTACTGGTTTTGATCTTTGAAGCACGTAAAATCAAGGGTAGCATGATTCTTTCCGTCATCTTGGTGACCATTATTGGTATTCCTCTTGGCGTGACAAAATTACCGACAACCTTCTTCCATTTGCCGTCCGGTATTGGTAATTTAGCCTTTAAAATGGATATTCTAGGCGCATTAAAACCGGAATATCTCCCGTGGCTGCTAACCTTTTTTGTACCAGACTTTTTTGGAACGATGGGTATTATTTTGGGCGTCGCCAACCAGGCCGGATGGCTGGATGAAAATGGCGATATGCCGGGTATTGAAAAGTGCTTCAAAGTGGACTCTCTCTCCACGGTCGCCGGAAGTTTCTTCTGCATGCCGGTTATGACGACATATCTGGAATCGGCCAGTGGTGTCGAGGATGGCGGACGTACCGGTTTAACCGCGATTATGACCAGCGTATTGTTTGCCCTGATGCTCTTCTTTACGCCGTTCGCGCTCATGGTCCCCGGTGTTGCAACAGGTCCGGTGCTCACGATCATCGGTTTCCAGATGCTTAGCTCCATGCGTAGTGTGGACTATAGCGATAAGACCGAATGCCTGCCGGCATTTATCGCTGTGGCCATGACTATCTTGACCTATAATATTGCAAACGGTATGGCACTTTCGATTGTTTCTTACCTGATTCTGAAAATTGCGGCAGGACGCATCAAAGAGATTCCGAAGCCCATGTTTGTGGTTGGAATCTGCATGTTGTTCTACCTCTACACATTGATTTAAGGGAAAGCGGCTATTTCAGACAGACGAATAAATACAAAAAACGCCTCGTCAAGAGTTACTCTTGGCGAGGCGTTTTTAATGTTTAAATTGCTATGGAAGTGAAGTTTCAAATTCTATGTCAGCTTATTCATTCTACACATTCGGTGTTTCTTCCCCATAGACTTGCTTGCGTAAGGCTTTGCCCGTCGGCGTCGCGGCCAGGCCGCCCATGGCGGTTTCCTTTAGCGTGGCGCTCATAGAATCGCCGACGACTTTCATGGCCTGGAGGCATTCATCCGCCGGAATATAAAGCGGGATGCCGGCTAACGCCATAGAGGCGGAAGTGAGCGCGATAGCAGCGCCGGAGGCGTTGCGTTTGATGCAGGGGATTTCCACCAGCCCGGCAACGGGATCGCAAACGAGCCCCAATTGATTGACAAGACTCATGCCCAGAGCATCAGCACATTGCTGCGGGGTGCCGCCTTGAAGTTCTACCAATGCGGCCGCTGCCATGCCGGAGGCACTGCCGCATTCGGCTTGACAGCCGCCTTCGGCGCCGGCGATGGAGGCATTTTTAGCAATCACAATGCCGAAGCCTGCGGCGGTAAAGATGGACATCACGATATCGTGTTTGGGAATATGACGATCTTCGTACAGAGTGACGAGGATGCCCGGTAAGATACCGCAACTGCCTGCCGTCGGCGTAGCAACGATTTTGCCCATTGCTGCATTACAGTTGGACGTGCACATTGCGCGACCGATGATTTTCGTGAAGAATTCGCCGCCTAAGCCGCCATTGTGCTCATCTGCGTAGCGAAGCAGGCGCGCGCCATCGCCGCCGGTGAGGGAAGAGGCGGAACGCAGGTCGGCATTTGAGCCGATGTGCGTCGATTCGATCATGACATCAAAGGACGCTTCCATCTTGCGATAAATTTCTTCCGACGAGCAATTGAGCTGTGCCGCCTGATCGGCCAAGATCACCTCGCTAATTTTTTTTCCTTGTGCGACGGCCTCATCTACGATTTCCTGAAAGGAATAATAACTTAACATAGGACTCCTTTCCGTTAAAATGCCCGAAAAACGGACACACTGCGCACATGTTCGAGCGTAGAGACATCGTTCTTGAGTTCATCCGGCGGATCTTGGTCGAATTCCAGCGTCATCAACGCCGTACCGCCGCGCTCCGAACGCGTCAGGTTGAAATTACAGATATTCAGACTCGCATAGCGATCGCGCAGAAGATTCGTGACGTTGGCGATGACCCCCGGTACGTCATCATGCACGACGAGCATGGCGGTGTTATCCCCAGTAAAGTTGACCTGCAACCCGTCAATTTCATCAATGCGAATATTGCCGCCACCAACGGAGGCGCCCATCACCACGCCTTCGCTGCCGTCATCTAGACGGAAATGAATGCGTGCCGTATTGGGGTGTGCCCCCGGAATATCATGTGGGATAAAGGTATAGTGCAGCCCGCGCTCTTTTGCAATGTTTAAAGCATCACGGATTTCGACAGCATCGCTGTGATAGCCCATGATACCGGCCAACAGGGCACGATCGGTGCCATGGCCGCGAAAGGTACGTGCAAAAGAACCGGAAAGCTCAATCTTTACCTCCACCGGCGTTTTTCCGTTCATCACCTTGTGAGCAACGCGCCCCAAACGAACGGCACCGGCTGTATGGGAACTGGAGGGACCGATCATGACCGGCCCGATAATGTTGAATACGTTCATCGTCCCTCCTTTCTGAGAGAAAACAACTGCAAAGTTATTCTACCCTAAAACCGACAAAAAACCCGGGCAAAGCGCCACGGCAAGGCGGCACTTTGCTCGGGTACAAGACTTACTTCGCGGCGACTTTATGGAGAATGGCCTCGTCGTTATATTTATCAACGATAGCGGCAATCGCGTTATCACCAGAAACGTTGCAGGCGGTTCCGAAGGAATCCTGCGTGATATACAGGGCTACCATTAACGCACAGATGGGACCTTGCGGATCGCCAGCTTGCGTACCAAAGATCAAATACAGGAAGGGCAGTGCCGTCATGATCGATCCACCCGGGGCACCCGGAGAAGCCACCATGGCAATGCCGAGGGTCAGGATGAAAGGAACGACGGTTGTGATCGAGATCGGCAGGCTGTGCATGAGGCAAACGGCGGTCGCGCAGGCGACGATCGTGATCATCGATCCACACATATGAATGTTTGCGCACAGTGGCACGACAAAGTTACGAATTTCGCGGCTGACACCGTTGCTTTCGGCGCATTGTAGATTGACAGGAATGGTGGCCGCAGAGGACTGTGTACCAACGGCAGTTAAGTAACCAGGGATCTGGTTTTTGATCATCATTAAAGGATTGCGTTTCGTGAGGCTGCCTGCCAGACTGAATTGGAGAAGCAGGTAAATCCAATGCATCAGGATGACGACCAGGAAGACCTTCCACAGGATTCCCAGAATCGTGAAGGTTTGACCGGAATAGGTCATGTTCACGAAGGTACCGCAGATATAAAGCGGCAGCAGCGGAATGATGACTTTATTCAGCACTTTTTCAATAATCTTGGAGAATTCACCCATACCGCTGTAGAGGGCATTGCCAATTTCCTTGCCGCGCATCGTTGAGATGCTCAAGCCGAGGATGAAGGCCATGACCACAGCGGAGATCGTATCCAGCAGCGGTGGCAAATTCAGCGTAAAGAACGGGTCTAGATTGCGTTCAGCGGTTTCTGCAATGGTCTTCACATCCTCTGAGGAAATGAAGGACGGGAACAATGAAGCGGAGACCAGATAGGAGGCAGTTCCGGCAATCAGTGTGGACCCATAGGCCAAAATCACCGTAAACAGCAATAACTTACCGGCGCCTTGTGAAATGTCAGCAATACCCATGGTTACGAAGGCCAAAATCATCAGCGGAATAACAAATTTAATGAATAAGCTGACAAAGTTGGAAACGGTAACGACGGTTTGCGAGAGGAACTGTGGCGCGTATTGGCCGATCAAGATACCAAGTATGATACCGATGATCAGACGAGGGACGAGACCGAGATGCTTTTTATCGGTCTTTTGCGGTGCATCCGATTTTGTACTTTCCATGATAAACTCCTTATATAATAAATGCCCGTTGTCTCGCATTTCAGGTGAACCACACCTCATAGCAGAGAAAACGTTACGACATTTATAATTTATCCGATTTCAACGCATTTGTAAATGGAAAACCTTATCTTTGATGTAACGTGAAAAATGGCCTTTACCTATGCTGTGTAAGCTTTCATTTTTGAGTACAAAATTTTTGGACATACGGTATAAAAAGACGGAAGCCGCGTAATGGCAGTCTCCGTCTTTGTTGCAATGAATTATCGGTTTTTGCCGAAAGCTCTTACAGTTTTCCGACCAGATCCATGGACGGCGTTAGTACATCATCGCCAATATCCCAATTTGCCGGGCAAACATTGTCGCCATGCTCATGGACGAATTGGAAGGCGTGCACCTTGCGCAACAGTTCTTTCGCGTTACGTCCGACATTGCCAGCGTTAACCTCATAACCGACAATGCGTCCCTCCGGATTGATCACGAAGGTACCGCGTTCGGCCTGACCGGCATCCTCGATATAGACTTCAAAATCCTTGGCTATTTCACCGGTAGGATCGGCCAGCATGGTATATTCCAAACTGCCGATGTTTTCCGATGCATCCGCCCACGCTTTGTGTACGAAATGACTGTCGCAGGAAACGCTGTAAATCTCGCAGTCAGCCTCCTGAAACGCCTTATAATTTTTTTGCAGATCCTCCAGTTCCGTGGGACATACAAATGTGAAGTCAGCGGGATAGAAGAAGAAAACAGCCCATTTTCCCTTAATATCCTGTAGCGATACTTGCTTTTCGCCAACGCCTTTTTGATAGGCCATCGTGCTAAAATCCGAAACTGGTTTATTAATTAAAGACATTACTCCTCCTTCTACAACATATCGCCGCACAGGCGATGCCTACGGACAGACGACGCTTACGGATGGGCGACGCTTATGGACAGGTGGAACGCAGAGAAAAAGCTGTCCTGCACGCCAGACCCTTTATGTTAGTGTACGCTTACAATTATAGCATATCATATAAGGAGACATGGAGTGCTCGGCATGCGTACCGTTGGTAATGGGGAAAAGGCGATTACCAACGGTAGGAAATGGGAGGCATTTTGGCTTTGCGTACCGTTGGTAAAGCCAAAAAAGCCATTACCGACGGTAGGAAATAGGAGGCATTTTGGCTTTTCGTACCGTTGGTAAAGCCGAAAAAGCCATTACCAACGGTAGAGAAAGGGGTAATGAGCGGTTACAGCTACCGTTGGTAATGGGGAAAAAGGCATTACCCCCGGTAGAAAAAGGCGTGATAGGCCGTCGCAGCTACCGTTGGTAAAGCCAATAAAGGCATTACCGACGGTAGGAAAAGTCGTGATTGGTAGTTTCGGCTACCGTTGGTAAAGCCAAAAAAGGCATTACCCCCGGTAGAAAAAGGCGTGATGGTCGGTTTCGGCTACCGTCGGTAATGCCAAAAAATCCATTACCAACGGTAGAGAATCGGCAGTGTACCGGGGACGATGCGGAATTTTCGATTACCGACGGAAGAATAGAAAAAAGGCGGCCCCGTCGGGTCGCCTTTTTTCTATCTACATTATTTCTCTTTACAGGTCATCTACCAACGCACCGCTCTTAGCATAGGCAGTGGAGCGGGCTTCGAAGAAGTCGGTGCGAATCATGTTGGCGTTGGAGTAGTTGGAGACCCATTTCATGCTGCTGGGTTCTTCGTTGTAGCCGGAATAGATGGGATCCAGACCGAGGCCGGTGGCGCGGAGGTTGCCGAGGTAGCGAATGTAGTCGACGCACATCTGGCCGTTGAGCCCCTCAAGGCGATCGCCAATGACGTATTCGGACCAAGCGATTTCCTGTTCCGTGCCTTCCTTAATCATGCGCTGATATTCATCCTGCAGGACGGAGCGGAAGAGATCCGGATTTTCCTTGCGCAGGGTTTGAATGATGTTGCGGAACAGCCACAGATGCGTATTTTCATCGCGATTGATGTAGCGAATCTGCTGGGCGGAACCGGTCATGCGGCCGTTACGCGCGAGATTGTAGAAGAACATGAAGCCACTGTAGAAATAGATGCCTTCCAGGATGTAGTTGCCAATCATGACGCGCATGAAGTTGTGGACATCCGGCTGTTGCTGGAAGTCATTATAAATATCACCGATGAAAGTATTGCGCTTTAAGAGGTGCTCGTCGTCACGCCACTGGAAGAGGACATTGTCGCGTTCATTCGGATCGCAGATGGAGTCAAGCATGTAGCTGTAGCTCTGCGAATGAATGCATTCCTGATAGGTTTGAATGTGCAGACAGAGGTTTGTCTCGTTGGCGGTGATGTATTGGGAGATCGATGGCAAGTTGGCCGACTGGATGCTGTCCAAGAAGATCAGGAAGCTCAGGATCTTGTCGTAGGCGCGGCGTTCGTATTCGACCAGCTGCGGATATTGCTTCTTATCCTGGGCCAGATTGATCTCTTCCGGGATCCAGAAATTGTTCATCGCTTGGCGATACCAGTCCGACACCCACTCATATTTCATGTTGTTGAAATCATTGAGGTTTGTGGTGTTGCCGCCAATCATGCGACGTTTGACGAGTTCAATGTCTCCGTTGGGATTGAATAACGGATTTTTGTGCATCAGTTCCATGGCAATCCTTTCTAGGCCGATCAGACGGCACAGCTTTCGCAATCTTCAACTTGTAAGCTCTTGGAGCGAATGTAGTAAATGGTTTTGAGACCTGCATGATAGGCTTCCAGGTACAGCGTTAAGATTTGCCGGAACGTGAAGTCATTGGTGATGTAGAGGTTCATGCTGGTGGCCTGATCAATATGGCGTGTGCGCACACTGGCGGCTTTGATGGACCAGGATTGGTCGGTGGCATGGGCGGCGTTGTAGTACACAAAGTTAGACATATTGAGATCCGGCGCGACGCGCGAAATGAGGCCGTTTTTCTTTTCATCATAATAGAAGCGATTCATGATCGGGTCAACGCCCGGGGAGGTGCCGGCGATGATGGAGGTGGAAGAGGTGGGCGCAACCGCCAACAGATAGCCGTTGCGTAGACCGTATTGCTTGACCTCCGCCGCCAGTGCCTTCCAGCGCTCCGAGGTATAGTTTCGATCTTTGAAATAGGCGCCGGTTTCCCAATCGGAACCGTGGAAATACGGATAGGCGCCTTTGTCCTTGGCGTTTTCCATCGAGGCCGTGATGGCATAATAGTTCATGTCCTCGAAGACACGATCGGCAAGCGCCAAATGCTCTTCAGACTCCCAGAAGACGCGTTCGTTGGCGAGCATGTGGTGGTAGCCGGAGACGCCGAGCCCGATGGGGCGATAATGGCTGTTGTTGATTTTTGCCGCGGCGACGGGGAAGTAGTTGAGTTCAATGACATTATCCAACGCACGCACAGCGGCAGTGGTAATGCGGCGGAACTCCTCGGCATCGTTCACATTGATTTTACCGAGGTTGAGGCTTGCCAGGTTGCAGACCACATAATCGCCCGGTTTGGTCTTAGTGACAATGATGGGATCGCCATCGGCAGTTTCCGTGGTGGACACTTCTTCACTGATGGATTCCGTGGCGGACATATTTTGTGCGATTTCCGTACAGAGGTTGGAACAATAGATCATGCCCTTATCCTTGTTCGGATTGGCGCGGTTGACGACATCGCGATTGAAGGTGAAAGGCGTGCCCGTTTCGACCAGACTCTTAATCATCAGTCGCACCATTTCCTTAATGGGAATCCAACGCTTGGAGATGCGCTCATCGCCTAAGCAGTCCAGATATTTATCCGTCCATTCCTGGCCATAGGAATCTTCAAGAGCGTAGCCTTTGATGGTTAAGATTTCGTGCGGATCAAGGAGTCCCCACTGTCCACCCATATTGGTTTCGACCTGTTCCCAGAAATAATCCGGATAGCAGATAGCCGGGAAGACATCGTGGGCTTTCATACGGTCATCGCCGTTATTGGTGCGTAGCTGCAAAAATTCGGGCACGTCTTTGTGCCAGGCATCCAGATAGACGGCAACCGCCCCCTGGCGCACGCCGAGCTGATCGACGGCAACAGCGGTGTCATTGGCTAAGCGCACCCAACGGATAACGCCCCCGGCTGCGCCCTTAAAGCCGCGAATCGAGGCGCCCGCAGCACGGACTTTGCCGAAATAGAGGCCCATGCCACCGCCGAATTTGGAGACGTTGGCAAAGTTCGTAATAGAACGATAGATCCCTTTGAGATCATCGGGAACGGTATCAATGAAGCAGGAACTTAGCTGATGGAAGGGCTTACGCGCATTTGCAAGCGTCGGTGTGGCCATCGTGACCTTCAGGGAGCTTAACATCAGGTAAAACTCATGTGCCCAGTGCATGCGGTCTTTTTTCTCCGGAATGGCTAAAAAGAGAGCAATGCCGAGCATCATTTCCTGAATGGTTTCCAGCGGCTCCAAGTTGTAGTTGCGTACGACATAGCGATTCACCAGCAGGTCATAACCCGAATAATTTAAGAGATGGTCATTGCTTTCATCGATCCAACCGGCTGCTTCTTCCAGTTCGGCAGAAGAATAGGTGTCGGGCACTTCATCGCCATACAGACCTTCGGCCTGTAGAGAACGCAATTTTTCTTCGAAGCGCAGGGCGCGCGGCTGATCTACGCCGGGAACTTTGCCCTCTTCGATACGCTTCTTCCAAGACTTTTTGAGATTTTCATGGTATTGAATGCTGTAAAAACGGCCGGCGATAAACTCCCAACGCGTGGCCTCTTCATCCGTCAGTTCGATGGCGGCATGAATGAGCGCTTCCATACGTTCGGCAACGCTGCGGCCTTCTTTATAGAAGCTCTCAAATTTATAGAGCAGGTGGCGCAAATCATAGACTTCTTCATCGTATGCCTCTTCAATGGACAATAAGATGTCGTGCAATTGCGGCAACTCGGGGAAGTAGGCCTCCAGGCGGGAACGAATCGAGCGCTTTTTGCGTCGCTCCTCACGATAAAGAATATAGCTCTTGGCAACTTCGTAGTGATCCGCTTCCATCAATTGCAATTCGACGCGGTCCTGAATGGCTTCAACGGTCAGCTCCTTGGCACCGTCGAAGGTTGCTTCGACATGATCGACCAGCGTGCTCAGATCTTCTTGGGAAATGGCCTTATTTACCTGATGAAAAGCCTTGGCCATGGCTTGTTCAATTTTACGGCGTTCATACGGTACAATGCGACCGTCTCGCTTAATGATTTGCATGCAAATTCCTTCCTCATTTGTTACGATAGCCCGGCTCTTCGCAACGGCCGGAGGATTTGCCTTGCGATGGCGATGATTTTTGTCCGTTATCGCAAAGCAGCTTCTTTATTCTACAATATCTAGTTAATAATTCCAAGGCTGCAATCTAGATGTGGTGTATGGATGCTGTATAATGATTCAGAAAAAGAAGCGGGAAAACGGAGATTCAGGACTTCTACACTTTGGAGCACACAAATCCACTGTATCCTATGCAAAGAAAATTTTACGCGAGACGTACTTCGAATTGGGCATATAAGAGATGAAAGATGCTTGACATGGCTGTGACACATGGCTAAAAATGCTATAAATAAGAACAATTTGGTACGAATGACTGTTCATGCAACGAAGACATGGGGAAAATGCTATGATAGACGTCATACGCAAAGCGACGGAAGAGGATCTATCCGCCATTATGGATCTATTGGAAAAGGGGCGCAGACGTATGCGCCAAGAAGGCAATATGGAACAATGGCCCACTGGGAATCCGTCGAAGGAGATGGTGCACGAAGATATTGCCAAAGGACGCAGCTATTTGGCCATCGAAGAGGGGCATATCGTTGGCACTTTTTGCCTTCTGGAAACACCGGAACCAAATTATGCGCAGATTCTCGGCGCTTGGCGCAATGATGAAGCGTACCTTACGCTGCATCGCGTAGCGGCAGATCCTGCCGTGCACGGCTTGGCGCGAGCAATGTTCGCCTTTGCAGAAAAACGGGCACGAGAACAGGGAATTTACAACTTGCGCATCGATACACATAAAATGAATCAGGGGATGCAAAGAGTCATTCGTAAGGCAGGCTTTGTGCATTGCGGGGTGATTCATTTAGCCGATGGGGCGCCTCGCGAGGCGTTTCAGAAGATAGTCAAGAATGAACCACGGGAAACAGAAAAGTGAGAGAGTATGGAAGTAGAAGAAAGACAAGGATGGAAAAGAATTTTAGATACGGGGCGGATGCGTAAGATTTTCGGATTGGCCTGGCCGTCGATCTTGGAAAACCTGGCTACGACGATTACGAATATCATCGATACCGTGATGGTTTCCCCATTGGGACCCGCGGCGGTGGCAGCCGTTGGTATCACGATTCAGCCCATTTTCTTATTTCTTTCGCCGATAATAGCAATGTATGTTGCCGTGGCAGCCATTGTTGCCCGTCGCAAGGGGGAAGGCAAAAGAGAGGAAGCCAATCGAACCGTAATGAGCGTGTTGGTGTTTTCGCTTATCATTTATCTGCTTATTGCGATTGTTATCAATCTGTATTACGATCCTTTATTGCGCTTTATGGGCTCCAATCCGGAGATACACGATGATGCGGCATTGTATTTGCGCATCTTGTTAACGGGATCTGTTTTTAACATCATGACCATGATCATTAACGCCGGTCATAGCGGTTCGGGCAATACGCGCATTGCCTTTATTTCCAATCTGGTATCGAGCGTGGTGAATATTTGCTGCAATTATCTCTTGATTCAAGGGCATCTGGGCTTTCCGGAGCTGGGTGTGACTGGTGCTGCCGTTGCGTCGATCACAGGACAGTTTTTTGGTTTTTTGGTCAGTTTGGGATCACTCTTTCAACACGACAGCTTCATTCAAATTCGCTATTGCGTACAGAAAAAGATACGCCCTGCCTTTGAGGCTTTGAAAGCCGTAGCATCGCTGGCGGTGAATATTTTCGTGGAAAACATCTTAATGCGCGTGGGCTTTATGGTAACGGCTATGCAGGCGGCCAGCCTCGGTACGGAAGTATTTGCGACGCATAACGTAGGCATGAATCTCTTAAACTTCGGTTTTTCGTTGGCGAGTGGCATGCAGACGGCGGCGGTGGCGTCTACGGGTTCGGCTTTGGGCGCGGGAAAGAAGCGGAGGGCCATGGACTATGGCTATACGTGCCTGTTCATTGGCGTGATTCTCTCCGTCTTTTGGTTCATCACCTTGTTCTTCTTTGGCGGAGCGTTTTTCCGCATCACATTCTCCGAAGCCAGTTATATCGTGCGCGGCATCCGTATTTCACGCTATGTCATGTTTATTGTGTTTTTTCAGATCATCTCCATCGTCTGCGCAGGCGCATTACGCGCCGCCGGCGATGTGCGCTATACCTTAGTTGTATCCACCATCACGATCACGGTGATTCGCTCTTTGGTGACGGTGGTCTTGGTACAGTTGTTTCATATGGGCATTGACGGTATCTGGTTGGGCATCTTGGCACATCAATTTTCAAGCGCCGTATTGATGATGCTCCGTTTCCATCAGGGGAAATGGGTGAATTTGAAGATCTGACGCAAAAAGGCCTTGTCGTAAGGAGCGGTGCCTTATGCACAGAACCTGTGAAGGCAGAAAGGAAGCGACATGAAAATCATCGAACAACTCGGGGAATTTTATCTGGGCAATCAGGTAGACGTGAAAACGCTGGAAAAGGCGGAGGCTCCGTTTCTCTATGCCTCGGCGGATTTAACCACCCATGCGATGATTGTGGGCATGACGGGCAGTGGGAAAACCGGTTTGGGCATTGATTTGCTGGAAGAGGCCATTATCGACGGTTTGCCGGCCTTGGTCATTGATCCGAAGGGGGATATGTCAAATCTGTTGTTGCGGTTTCCATCGATTTGCAGGGACGATCTGTTGCCGTGGATTTCGGCTTCGATGGCGGAGCAGGCAGGACAAAGCCGTGAAGACTTTGCGCAGGCGGAAGCAGAGCGATGGGAAAACGGGCGCATGGCGGCAGGCATGGATGCGGCGCGCGTGGAACAACTGGCGCAGGCGGACATAACCGTTTATACGCCAGGATCACACAGCGGAACGCCTCTCTCCATTCTGAACTTGACCACCCCATCGGAAAGCCTGCGTCAGGATACGGAAGCCCTGCAGTCCTACATTTCCTCCACCGTAGCCGGCCTTTTGTCACTGATCGGCTTGGACGCGGACCCGCTAACCGATCGTGAATTTATTCTGCTGAGCACGCTTTTTACGGCGCGTTGGAGCGTCGGCGAGAGTGTGGATCTGCCATCCCTCATTACGGCCATTCAAAAACCGCAGTTGGACAAGATCGGCGTGATGCCATTGGAATCCTTCTATCCCGAAAAGGATCGTTTTGCCTTAGCCATGCGTTTTAATAATCTGTTGGCATCGCCGCAGTATGCGACTTGGATGGAAGGCGAAGCAATGGACCCGCAGGCGTTGCTTTATACGCCGGAGGGCAAGCCGCGAGTGGCCATTCTTTCCATCGGTCATTTGAGCGACCGTGAACGCATGTTTGTGGTGACGCTCTTACTAAACCAAGTTGTCGCCTGGATGCGTCGCCAACCGGGGCAGTCCGCGCTGCGCGCCTTGCTCTATATGGACGAGGTGCACGGCTATTTCCCACCGGTCTCCAATCCGCCGTCGAAAGAGCCCATGCTCACGCTTTTAAAACAGGCGCGTGCCTTTGGCCTGGGCGTCGTATTGGCGACGCAGAACCCGGCTGACCTGGACTATAAAGGCCTCTCGAATATCGGTACGTGGTTTATCGGTCATTTGCAAACACAGCAAGACCGTGACCGTCTGTTGGATGGATTGGATACGGGCGCCGAGGGCGGACAGAGTCGCAGTGAGATGAATGAGCTGCTCAGTCGTCTGCCAAAGCGCACCTTCTATGTAAACAATGTCCATGAGCGCAGCTTTTCTCTTCTGTCGACGCGTTGGACGATGTCGTATTTGGCAGGACCGTTGACCGGGGAGCAACTAAAACAACTGCAGCCGGCGATGGCAAGCCAACCGAAGACGGACGTCGCTTCGGACGCACCCGTTACCGACCAAGCTTCGGCAATGTCAACTGCCATGGTGGAAAGCGCACCGCCTGTCGCGCCAAAAGGCGTGGAGGTGTATTATGTGCCGACCCAAGGAGAAGCTATTTATATGCCCTATGTGATGGGCATGGCAAGCATTTTTTATGAAGATGAGAAGGCAGGCGTTCATCTGGAGCGCAAGATCGCCTATTTGGCGGATGTGCCGGAGGCCCCGCAGGCGGCGGATTGGGATGATGCTGAGCGCTTGGATCCGGCGGCTCTTTCCCTGCATTCCCAGGCACCTGCCAGCGCCACTTTTGCACCGGTCTCTCTGGACGGGGTAAGTGCCGCCAAGATGATTGCGTGGAAGACCGGGTTTAAGAACGCACTTTATGCAAAGGAACGCCTTACGGTTCCGTATCATCCCGGCACAAAAACATATGGCAAGCCGGGTGAAGAGGGGCAGTTTGCCATTCGTATGGAAGGCGCTTTGCGGGAACAGCGCGACAAGAAAATGAAAGAAGTGAAGGAAAAATACCAGAAAAAGTTGGATGCCATGCAGGAACGCATTCGTAAAGCGCAATTGGCTGTGCAACGCGAAGAAACGCAGGCTAACGCTGCGAAACAGAGCACCCTGGTGAGTTTGGGCTCTGCGCTTTTGAGCGGGATTCTAGGCTCGCGAAAGCCAAGCGCGACCATGATCGGTCGCATGAGCAGCTCTGCCCGTTCCTTCAGTCGGCAGCGCGCCCAAGAAGCGGACACCCGTCGCGCAGAGGAGAATGTAGCGGCGTATCAGGAAGAGCTGCAGAAGCTTGAAGATGCGCTGGCTGAAGAGTTGCAACAGATTGGCGATTCGTTCTCCGTGGATAAAGAACAAGTGGAGTCGGTGGAAATTAAGCCGAAAAAGAGTAACATCCAGGTACAGAACCTGTTTCTGGTTTGGAAATCGGAAGCTTAATCGCAGCGTTTCAGTTGTTCCGGTGTGACCGAGAAAAGCAAGTGCTGTGACTACAGAGCATAGAAAATAGAAGGAAGAAAGCATGAAATTTTCCCAACGCAGTGATACGTTACAGGAATCCCCCATTCGCAAGTTTGCGGATGCGATGGCCCGCGTCGAAGCCGAAGGAGTGGAAGTCATCCCTATGAATATCGGCCAGCCGGACATCCCCACACCGCCGGATTTTCTCGAAGCCGTGCGTCACTATGATGTGGATGTGTTGGCCTACCAAAATTCGCGCGGCATGCAGCGCACCTTGGAGACGGTGCAGTTATACCTCCATAATTACGGCTTGGACTTTGCTCTGGATGAAATTTGCATTACGAATGGCGCGAGCGAGGGCTTGAGCTTTGCGATTTCTCTGGTTTGCGATCCCGGCGATACTCTTTTGGCCATGGAACCCTTCTACACCAATTACAATTCCATTGCCGCGGTACAGGCAGTTAATATTTGGCCTATTACCACGCGTGCCGAGGACGGCTTTAGCGTGCCCTCTCTTGCGCAATGGGAAGCGAGTATAGCTGCCTCCGGTAAGCGCGATCGCATGAAGGCCCTCATTCTTTCCTCGCCGGCCAACCCGACCGGGCGTGTCTATACGGAAGAGGAGATGCACATTCTGATCGAACTCGCCAAAAAATACAATCTTTGGATTATTGCCGATGAAGTGTATCGCGAATTTAACTACACCTCGCGTCCCTTCCACTCTTTTGCAGAATACGAAGACATTCGCGATCGCGTGATTTTGGTGGACAGCATTTCCAAGAAGTATTCCGCTTGCGGCGCTCGTATCGGTTCTCTGGCCTCAAAAAACAAAGAATTTAACGCGAAAGCGCTCAAGATGTGTCAAGTCCGCCTTTGCGTTTCCACGCTGGACCAGATCGGCGCCGGAGCAATGGATATCGTTGATGATGCCTATGTTGAGCGCAATCGACGCACCTACCGTCGTCGCCGCGATGCGCTTCGTGAGCGATTGGAACACATGGAGGGCATTGTAGCGCCGGAGCCCGAGGGCGCCTTTTATGTCATTGCTAAATTGCCGGTGGAAGACGCTGAGGATTTTGTGCGCTGGACCCTTGAAAATGTTCGCGTCAACAGCAAAACTCTGCTCATGACTCCGGCCGCATCCTTCTATGCGACGCCCGGCCTCGGCCGTGACGAGGTGCGCCTTTCCTACTGCGTACGCACAGAGCTTTTGCTCGAAGCGATGGATATTTTGGAAGTTGCCCTTAAGCGCTATCCGGGCAGGAGAAAATAAGTAAGAACTCGGTTGTGCCGAGCAATAAGAATTGTAGAAGGCGGCCTTAGGGCCGCCTTCTTTGCGCCTTACCGGGAAGATATTTTCTTAAAGAATCCTTAATACTTTCATGCCCTACGCGCAAAAACTCACGATAGAATAGAATTAACCTATAGGACAAAGGAGGAGGCATGAACGAGCAGGCAATTCATATTTTGGTTTGTGATGACGATTTTGAAATCGTGCAGGCCATTCAAATCTATTTAGAACGTGCGGGCTATAGCGTGCATCATGCCTATAACGGGCAACAGGCGCTGGAGGTGCTCGAGAAGCAGCCGATTCACCTGGTGCTTTTAGATATCATGATGCCTTTGATGGATGGGATGGAGGCATTGAAACGGATTCGCGAAACTCGATCCATGCCGGTGATTTTGGTCTCTGCCAAAGGGGAGAGCAATGATAAGATCGACGGGCTTCTGGGCGGAGCGGACGATTATATCACCAAGCCATTTCATGCGAAAGAACTGGTGGCTCGCGTCAAGAGTCAGCTGCGTCGCTATATGCAATTTCAGCAATACGATCCGTTACAGGAGGAGAATGGCGTTCTCCTGCGTCAAGGGACGTTAGTGATGAATTGCCGAGAAAAAACCGTGGAGGTGGACGGCGCACCGAAGGCGCTGACGCCTTTGGAATTTTCCATTTTGCAGTTATTGATGAAGCGACCAGGGCACGTATTTTCCAGTGAAAAAATCTATCAAGCGGTATGGCAGGAGGATTCCTTGGGTGCCGTGGCAACGGTGGCGGTGCACATTCGCCACATTCGCGAAAAGATCGAAATTAATCCGCGGGAGCCGCGCTATTTGAAAGTGATTTGGGGACGGGGCTACAAGATCGAACCGCAACAAGATCCGCAGGTTACCCCAACGTCAGGTGCGGAAAAGCAGAACGAGAAAGGAGGAAACCGATGAAAACAAAATTTACGACGTGGTGGAATACATTGAAAAAACACTCATCCATCGATGAAGCGCCGGAGTATCACAAACGGCGTGTCTGGCCATTTGTTGTCGTGAACGTGCTTTGCGCAGTTGTAGTCGGCGCATCGCTATTTGTGCTGGCTAGCCTCGCGTCGCAGGGGTTTTCGCCCTGGAATACGAATCCGGAATACGGCAATGCAGCGGATCGCCAACTGGTGGGCGAGGCAAAAAAGCACGTGCGCTATATGCTGGCGTCGCAAAGACAAAGCGAATGGAAGGAGCTGCCGGCGGATGCGCCGGTGCCTTTGGCGTTCGGAAGCTGGAGCGATATGGATCGCTTGCGCTATATGACGTTATTGCAGGAAAAAAACACCGCCGAAGAGAAATTGACATTTGCTAAAACCTATGTGAAAGAACGCACGCATGGCGATGGCAATGCAACGTTACAGGGTGAAGGTACGGGAGAGGCGGTGCCTTTGCTGTATAAAAAGGCCGATATTCTGGACTGGGCGCAGAAGGGACTCAAAACGGTAAATACGTCTGTGCGGCTACGCACGGGGGATCATACGGATTTTGTCAAAGAGTCGGACGCCCGAGGGCAGAAATTGGAAGAAGACGGTGGCGAATGGCATCAATCGGACATTGAAACAGTGGTGGAAGTCAAACAGCCGCTCGGCGCTACATCGCTGGAAAAGGCGGCCAACGGAAATTTGGAGCTCTATCGTAGTTATATGGAGCAATTACAGATCACGTTTGATTCTTTTAGCGATATGGCATTGCCTTTGGAAAATCCCTCCCAGCAGGCAACGAACTTGCAAGTCACGCTGTCATTATTTAACGGGGCGAAGACCTTTACCAATGCAAAACGGGTGAAGGATAAGACGCCGGTGTGGTCGGCCCCGATAGTGCTGAAAGAAAAGCAATGCCGCGTGGGAGAGGGACTGTGGAAGGATAAACTTTCCCATGCGCGTGTTCCGTTTTTGACCATGCTGGAAGATCAGGATCTTCGTTGGAGTAACGATGTGGAACTTACCGTGCGGGTGGATACGACCTTGCAGGAAGAAGATGCGCTACAAATTTTCACACAGACCCAACCGAAAGTAGAAAAATTATGGTCGACGTTGCTGATTGCGGGGGGCATTGCGCTTCTACTGTGGCTGGTAACGCTTGGTCTTTCGCTGGCGCGCACCACGAATGCGGATATGCCGCTTGTTCGTAAAGTGGAAGGGTTCATTCCCCTTGAACTTGTCCTGCTGGCGGGGGGCATCTTTGCCGTTCTGGTCGGCAGCATGTGTTTGGAAACGCTCAAAGGCGCACAACACCATGCGGAGCAATTTTTAACCAATCCGTGGAGCGATCCGCTGTGGCTTTTGCTCATTCCGGCGCTGGCTATTGTCGACATAACAGGCTGGTATCTGCTTTCCCTACTGTTCCGTAAAGCGCGACAGGGACGCTTCTTCCGCGGCAGCGTACTCGGCGGACTTCTCCATTTTGTACGGGAGCGGTATCGTGACTATCGTGACGGCAAGGACGCCGATCATCGTTTCCTGCTGCGCCTTGTCGTGTTCTATGCCATTGTTGGCGGTCTGCTTTTCCTGGTGGTCTTAAGCCACTCTTCGATCTTTTGGGTGGCGTTTTTGCTCTTCGTGATTGGGGCGCCCATCATGTTTGCCCTGGAACAGGATCGTAGCGATGCGCGGATTCTACGCACGATGCAAAATATTGTGCAAGGCGATCCGCACGGAAAACTGGAGGAAGAAGAGTTTCGCGGGGCACACAAGGTGATGGCCGAGCAGATCAATCATTTTGATGAAAGTTTGCAAAATGCGGTGCAGAAGAGCCTGAAAAACGAACGTATGCAAACGGAACTGATCACCAATGTATCTCACGATCTGCGCACGCCGCTCACATCGATCATCAATTACGTCGATTTGTTGCGCAATCCGGATATCACGGAAAAAGAGCAAAAGGAATACTTGGACGTATTGGCCAAGAAGTCGGCACGTCTGAAGACCCTGATGAACGATCTGATTGATGTGTCCAAAGCAACGAGTGGTGCGATGAAGTTGCACATGGAAGCGATTGATTATTCCGAGGTGATTCGCCAAAGCTTGGCGGAAATGGAGACGGGCTGGGAGAACAACGGCTTGCAGCCGGTTGTCACATTGCCGGAGGAGGAACTGTCCGTGTATGCGGATGGTCAAAAACTGTCGCGCGTGTTGGAGAATCTGTTCAGCAATGCGCAAAAATACGGGCAGAGCGGGACACGTGTGTATATTGAAGCCGAAAAGGACGGCCAAGAGGCGGTCTTCACGATTAAAAACACGTCACGTTATCCTTTAAATATGACGGCAGAAGAACTCTTGGAACGGTTTAATCGCTCGGATAAATCGCGTACGACCGAAGGCAGCGGCCTTGGTCTCTCCATTGCAGATCAGTTGACTCGCCGCATGGGCGGCCGCTTAAGACTCACAATCGACGGCGACCTCTTTACCGCTAAGGTGTGTTTTCCGTTGCAACATTGATCCGTCCCCGAAGCGTCTTCGAAATGGCGGGAAACATGGTATGATAAGAAAAAATGGTTCAGACCATGGATGATCGAAGACGCCGACATGGTCGGCGTACGCTGAGGGGATAACAATGATTGATGTTTGTCTATTGGGCACGGGCGGTATGATGCCGCTGCCCGGTCGCCATTTAACGGCGCTTTTAGTGCGCCATCAGGGGCATTCCATTTTGATTGATTGTGGCGAGGGAACGCAGGTGGCCATTCGCAAATACGGTTGGTCGATGCATTCCATTGATGCCATTCTGTTTACGCATGTGCATGGAGATCACATTGCCGGCATCAGCGGCTTGCTTTCCTCCATGAACACAGAGGGGCGTACCGAGGCGGTGCATATCTACGGCCCGGACGCTGTGGAAGAAGTAGTGGCCAATCTTTGCGTGGTCGTGGGCGTGAACTTTAACGTGTATTTTCATTCGTTGCGGGAAAATCCATTTCAGGTGGGTCAGCTCAAAGTGACCGCTTTTCCGGTGAAGCATAATATCACCTGCTACGGCTATCGCTTAGATCTGTCCCGTCGTCCCAAATTTTTACCGGAAAATGCCAAGGCATTGGGCGTACCGGTGCAGGACTGGAAGAGATTGCAGGCCGGCCAAACGGTGCGTGTCGGTCTGCGCACGGTTATGCCGGAAGAGGTGAGCGGACCCGAGCGATCAGGTCTTTCCTTAGTTTATTCAACGGACACTCGCCCCTGTGCTACGCTGGAAAAAGCCGCCAAAAATTGCGACTTGTTGATTACGGAGGGCATTTACGGCGATCGCGCTAAGACCAAGGGGGCGGAAGAAAAGTGCCATATGACCGCTTGGGAAGCCGGAGAGCTGGCAGATCGTGCGGGAGCCAAGGAAACCTGGCTTACGCATTACAGCCCGTCGTTCCGCAATCAGGCTCAGTATTACGAGGAAATGGCCTCAAAACACCCGAGTGTGCGCTTTGCCTCGGACGGCTGGCACCGCACCCTAGACTTTTCGTCCTAAGGGTGAGAGCTGTTGACACAGATTAAGACATTGTGAAACAACGTGAACCACGCGATGAAAAAATAGGAATTCGCTGAAAAAACGTCCATGCTATCCTACTCTTCGGAGGGGAAAGTATGACGTTTTTTTTCATTTCAAGGACTTGGTTATTGCTGGCATTGATCGGATTGGCCATCTTTGACGAACGACAACGGCGGATTCCAAATCGGGTCCTTTTTGTCACTACGATGCTGTTTCTTTTTGCGCATCCGGCGTTTGTGCTGGGCGTGGAGGGAGCCAACCCAGGTGTTTGGTGGGGTGATTTTTTTACGCGCCTTCTGGCGGCGGTCTTGGTTTTACTTTTTACCGGTCTCATTTCCTTTTTTCGTCCGCAGAGCTTGGGTATGGGAGACTGTAAGCTGATGGCGGTAATTATGCTCTATGGCGGTTGGCCGGAAGCAGCCGTCATTCTTTGGCTGGCGTTTTTCTTCACCGCCGTGCGGGGCATTTTTGTGCGCGTTATGACGCGAAGTCGGGAGCATATGACCTTGGCTTTTGCTCCGCAAGTGGCGATAGCAGTGGCTTTAGAGCTGATGTTGCACCTTTGGATCGTATTGCAGGGGTAGAAAAATTATGTCACAATGAGAAAGCGATCGATATTCGCGATTCATTTCTTTATGACACAGCAGGAGGAACCAATGATCGAACTCAAGGGGATTACAAAAAATTTTGGCACAAAAACGGCCGTGGATCATCTGAATTTGACCTTAGAACCGGGAACCATCACGGGCTTTATCGGCCCGAACGGCGCCGGCAAAACAACCACCATTCGTATGCTGTGCGGCATTACGCGCCCGGATGAAGGAGAAGTGATCATCAACGGTTACGATATGCATAAGGATCCCATCCGAGCAAAAGAGGAATTCGGCTATATTTCCGACAACCCTGACCTTTTTACGGCGCTGAAGGGCATCGAATACATCAATTTTATTTGTGACATCTATCGCGTTCCGCAGGAGAAACGAACCAAGCGTCTGGAAGAACTCTTGGATACCTTTGAAATGCGCGAAGCCGTTGGCGATCGCATTTCTTCGTATTCCCATGGTATGCAGCAGAAGATTCACATCATTGCTACGCTGATGCATGATCCGAATGTTTGGATTATGGATGAACCCATGACGGGCCTGGATCCGCAATCGTCCTTCTTACTGAAGAAGCGCATGAAGGAACATGCCGCAAAGGGAAATATCGTGCTGTTTTCCACGCACGTGTTGGAGGTGGCGGAAAAGCTGTGCGACCGTATTGCCATTATTAACAAGGGACAGCTGAAATACACGGGTACGCTCGAGGATTTGCAGGCATCCTATCCGAACCTTTCGTTGGAAGAGGTTTTCCTGCGCGTCACCGAATCTCGTGTTTTAGACGAAGGAGAGGACGCATGAACCGTTTTCTGAGTTTAGTCAAAGTGAATATGATCATGTCGCTGAATCGCAGCGGGACGTCCATGATGAACGGGAGAAAAAAGAAAAGCGGCATCGGCGGGAAAATTGCGATGGGCTTCCTATTCTTGGTTGCGGGGCTGAGTTTCTTCGGGTCCGGCTATAACATGGCCAAACTGTACGCCGACCTGGGCTTGCAAGGGCAATACTTCAGCTATGTGAGTTCCATGGCTCTTTTCATGAGCTTTATCACCGTATTTTCCTTTACGGCCGCCACGCTTTTCTATTCGTCCGACGCGCAGATTTACCTGTCTATGCCGCTTTCACCGAGCGAAATTCTCGGTTCAAAGCTGCTGAGTATCGTGGTACAAACCTATCTGATGCAGCTTTTGATCTATGTGCCAATGGCTCTTGCCGGTGTGGTTGTGAGCTTTTCTTTGCAAAGCTTATTAGTGTGGCTTTTGCTCTTTTTCTTAATCCCGCTTGTGCCGACGTGCCTGGTGACGATTCTGATGCTCTTGTTGCTGCAGATTGCACCGTTTTTACGCAATGAAAAGCGATTGATGCTCTTTACAGGTATGATCACCATGGTGGGCGCCATCTCTGTTTCGATTATCATGCAAATTGGTATGCGTCAAAGTTTAGATGGCGCCTTGCCGCAACATGTGATGCCCGATTTATTAGGGTATCTCTTTCCGGTGTTAAAATTGGCCCCGCAGATGGCATACGGCGAAACCGCCAAGGCTCTCATTGCGCTCGGAATCTTTTTACTCACCAATGTCGTCTGGGCAGGTCTTACGTTCCTGCTTGCGTCAAAGCTGTATTTCCCGATTCTGCTTTCCATGCGCAGCGATGCCAAGGGCAAAACTATGTCGAAAGAAGCGTTGCGCGCTTCTTCCAAGAAGCAGAGCAGTGCTATGAAATCCATCGCCATTCGTGAGATCAAGAGCGTTTTGCGTGTGCCGGCGTATGTTCTCAATTCGGTGATTAGTCCCTACATCTTGCTGATTGTGATGTTTGGTGGCGGCATTTTTGGCGCCGTTCGCGCCGGAGCGAATGCCGACTTTTTGGGCATGCTTCAGGAGTTTTTCCTGGCTATGACGGAGAAACCGTCGGACGCGTTGGCATTTGGCCTCATCAGCGGACTGGTGATTGCTCTTTTCGTATCGGTCGGTTCGCTTTCGTCCACGACCATTTCGCGAGACGCCTATCATTGGGATTTCTTCAAATCCATTCCGGTACCCGCCAAAACGATTTTCATGGGGAAATTGCTGGGTAGCGCGGCATTCGTTCTGCCGCTGCTTCTGATCCTATGGATCACCTATTTCGTGCTATTGCCCTTTACACCGCTTGTGCATCTTTCCATGCTGCTCAGCACGTTGCTGTGCATGTATGGCATGGTCATTTTGGATATGCGCATCGACCTGTTGAGCCCGAAATTGGACTGGGTGGATGAGTTATCGGTAGTAAAACAGAATAAGACCGTCGTCTTTTCCCAGATGAAGACTTTTATTCTGATCATGGCGGCAGTACCGCTGGCAATGTCTGGGAACGTCAAATTGGCGGGCTTTCTTGTGACGGCTGTCTTTGCGCTTACCGGCATCGTTTTGACGGTAAGCATGAACAAGAATGCCGAGAAGTGGCTCTCCGGTATCGGAGAGTCGAAGTAAGAAAGGTTGAATGGCTATGCTTTCGGTGATTGTACCCGCTTTCAATGAACAGGCGGGCTTAGCGGTGACATTTAAGACCTTGGAACAGGCGCTTGCCCCCATTGCTATGCCTTTTGAGATTCTTTTTGTGGACGACGGTTCACGAGATGAAACCTGGGACATCATTCGAAGCCTTGTGCCCGTGGATCCGAAAAATCGTGTCCGCGGTGTTCATTTCAGTCGCAACTTCGGTAAAGAAGCAGCCATCTTTGCAGGCTTGGAGGCGGCAGATGGCGACTGCGTAGTTGTCATGGATGCCGACTTGCAGCATCCCCCTGAGAAGATCGTGGAGATGGTCGAACTTTGGCGACAGGGCTATGAAGTCATCGAAGGCAAGAAAGAGGATCGTGGCGAAGAGACAGGCCTTCATCGCGGCTTTTCGCATCTCTTCTATAAGCTCATCAGCCGCTTCTCCGGCATGAATATGGCCGACTCGTCCGACTTCAAATTGCTGGACCGCAAAGTGGTCGATGCCCTCAATCGCATGCCCGAACGCAACACCTTTTTCCGCGCACTTTCCTTCTGGACCGGCTATCGACGTGCTACGGTCACCTATCGTGTACAGGAGCGCCAATATGGCGAATCCAAATGGTCCACATTTTCTCTGATACGCTACGCAGTGCGGAACATCGCTTCCTTCTCCGTGCTTCCGATGCAGCTCGTTACCTTTATGGGCGGCATTCTGTTCGTCGTCGCCAGCCTCATGTCCATCATCGCTCTAGTGCAGAAGTTCTGCGGCAAAGCCCTCGGGGGCTTCACCACCGTAATAATCCTCGTCATGTTTTCCTCGAGTATCATAATGTTCAGTCTGGGCATTATCGGTTTCTATATCGCCCAAATCTACGAAGAAGTCAAAAATCGCCCCCGCTATCTGATTGCCGAGCGATACAATTCGGCAAATCCGGAGGATAAATAGGATAAAAGGAGCCGGTCCGTTCGGACCGGCTTTCCTTATGATTCATGATTCGAAATAATTCGAAACAAGAGGGCGGCCTTGTAGGGGCGCTCTTTTATATACGCATTATGCGCTGATATGCGCCAATATGCGACAATATACGCCTATTTGCGCCGCCCTGGGGGCGGCTTTTTCATACCGTGGGTAATAGCAAAAACGCGAAGACCGACGGTACGCGCGACCGGCGGCATACCGTTGGTAATGGCGAAAACGCGAAGATCCACGGTACGGTCAGCGGGCCTGACAGCGATTTTCTACCGTGGGTGACGGCGAAAACGCAAAAACCCACGGTAGGAATCGGCATGGACAGCCCAATTTCATACCGTTGGTAACAGTGAAAACGCGAAAACCCACGGTATGCGCGACCGGCGGCATACCGTGGGTAACAGTCAAAACGTAAAAACCAACGGTATGGTAGACGTGCCTGACAGCGATTTTGTACCGTGGGTAACGGCAAAAATGCGAAAACCCACGGTAGGAATCGGTGGGGACAGCCCAATTTCATACCGTTGGTAACAGTGAAAACGCGAAAACCCACGGTACGCGCGACCGGCGGGGTACCGTTGGTAAGGCCGAAAACGTGATTACCACCGGTAGATGTGGCCATTTGCACATGGATTCCAGCGCCTACTCGCGTATTTCAGATAAAAAAGGCGGCCCATCGGCCGCCTTCCGCTTTAACATAACCGCACCGCGTAAGCGGTGCTCTTTTTTTCTCTTTTGCCGGCAATAGACCGCCTTCCGCCTTATGCGCAAAGCGCTTTGTGCATCCGTTACTTCAGCACCGACTTTTCCCAGCAATCCGGCTTTTCAAAGCCCATGAGCTCCACGACGGTGGCGGCGATGTTGGCTAGCCCGGCGCGGTTGGAAACTGTCTCATCCAGGGTGACGTCCTTATTGGGACTGGCCACGATGAAGGGCACGGGGTTGAGGGAATGCGAAGTTTTCGGTTCGACGCCGCCGGCCTTGTTCTTTTGCAGCATGTCATCGGAGTTGCCGTGGTCGGCGGTGATAAGGACGGTGTAGCCGTTTTCGAGAGCGACGGGCAGGATGCGTGAGAGGCCGAGATCAACAGCTTCCATGGCTATTTCGGCGGCACGGAAATTACCGGTGTGGCCGACCATGTCGCCGTTCGCGTAGTTGATGCGCAGGAAACCGTAGCGATCGCTGCGAATGGCAGCAAGGAGGGTATCGGTCACTTCCGCGGATTTCATCCACGGGCGCTGGTCGAAGGGGACGTTGTCGGAGGGCACTTCTTGCCACGTTTCTAATGCTTCGGATACTTTTTCCGAATTATTGCCGTTCCAGAAATAGGTGACATGGCCGAATTTCTGGGTTTCTGCGCAGGCGAACTCGTTGACGCCCTTGGAGACGAGAAATTCCGTCAAGGTGTTTGTGATTTTCGGCGGATTGACGAGGTAATGCTTGGGAATGTGGAGATCGCCGTCATATTCAAGAATGCCGGCGTAGTAGACGTTCGGGCGACGGCCGCGATCAAAATAGGGGAAGTCCTCATCCTCAAAGGCCATGGACACCTCGATGGCACGGTCGCCACGGAAATTGTAGAGAATGAAAGTGTCGCCGTCTTGCACAGGGCCGATGGGGGCGCCGTCTTTGCCGATGACAAAGGCAGGGAGGTTTTGGTCGATCTCGCCGGTTTCTTCGCGCAGGGTGCGGTAAGCTTCCGTTGCCGAAGGGAACAGGCGGCCGTCTTCGACGTGTCCGTGCACTTGGGCATCCCAACCGCGCTTGACCATGTCCCAGTCGGCCTTATAGCGATCCATGGTGATGATCATGCGTCCGCCGCCGCTGGCGATGGCAGCGTGGAAGGTGTCATCGTTTAAGGTGTCAAGATAGGATTCCATAGAAGTAATGTATTCGCCACCGGAGGTGGGGGGCACATCGCGGCCATCCAGGAGGGCATGGAGGAAGACACGGGAAATGCCTTCTTTTTTGGCCTCTTTGAGGAGGGCTTTTAAGTGTGCGATGTTCGCATGGACATTGCCGTCGGAAAGAAGCCCTAGGAAATGCAGAGCTCCGTTGTGTTCCTTTGCAAATGCCATGGCCTCTTGCCATGTTTTCGAGGTATAGAGTGAGCCATCTGCAATGGATTGGTTCACGAGTTTGGCGCCTTGCGCATAAATTTGTCCGCAGCCCAGCGCATTGTGGCCGACCTCGGAATTGCCCATGTCATTATCGCTCGGCAGACCAACGGCTTCGCCGTGGGCACGCAACATGATCCACGGATAGTCGGCACGCAGGCGATCCAGCGTGGGCGTATTGGCGGCTTTAAAAGCATCGCCGGCTTCCTTATCAATGGGGCTGATGCCAACCCCGTCCATTACAATGAGTACGACTTTCTTTTTGAGTTCCGGCGTCATTCCAGATCCTTTCTGTTTCATAACGGCCAGTTAGGGATATCTTTTCAGAGAATGATCGAGCCCCGGGGTTTTCCGAGGGCTCCCTCAAGAGGATACCCCGTTGTGGAAAAGACGGAGGGGCTTTGGCCTTATTCGCCGATGTGGGAATAGTAGTGGAAATCATCCGTATCCGCATGGGAGGCCAAATTGTCGGCCATGGCCTTTGCCAGGGCGCGCAGCTGTTCTAAATCTTCCGGCTTGGCGGCGCTGCGCACTTCGATAACGGGATCCACCGCCTCAAAAGGCTGCGATTCGCGCCAGGCAAGCATTTCCTTGACGGCACCGCCGCTCCAGGAATAGTTGCCGACGATACCCATGGATTTATTTTGCATCTTATTTTCGGAAAGAATGGCCAGCAAATTGCGCATAGGCAGGAACAGCGCATTGTTGTAGGTTGGTGCACAGGCGATGAAGCCGCGGTACTTCCAGATTTCCGTTGAGATCAGCGAGGGGTGCGTTTTCGTGACGTCATAAAGGCGAATATTTCTTACGCCGGCTTCCGAAAGGAAACGCGCCAAAAGGTCGGCCATTTTTTCGGTATTGCCGTACATGGAACCGAAGGCAATCACGACACCGTTTTGCGCTTTGTGACTGGCTAAGTTATTGTACAGCGTCAAAATATTCTCCGGGTGGCTGCGCCACACGGGGCCGTGTACCGGGCAAATCATTTTGATATCCAAATCTTCCAGCTTTTTCAGGGACTTGGCGGCCATACGGGAATACTTCCCAACAATATTGGTATAGTAGCGGCAAGCTTCGGCATACACTTTTTCGATATCGCCGATTTCATCGTCGAAAATATTGCCGTCGAGTGCCCCAAAGCCGCCGAAAATATCCTGGGAGAAGAGGATGCCGTCCTTGTTCTCGTAGCTGACCATGGATTCCGGCCAGTGCGTCATGGGCGTCATGCGGAACGTAAGCGTGTGTTCTCCCAAGGAGAGAGTATCGCCTTCGGCGACGATGATTTTATTTTCCGTATCCACGCCATAGAAATTGCCCAAAAACTCAAAAGTTTTTTTGTTGCCGACGAGCGTGACATCAGGATAGATACGACGGATGAAAGGAATGGTGGATGAATGATCCGGTTCCACGTGATGAATGACGAAGTAATCTAGTTTGCGATCCCCTAAGGCCGTTTGCAGCTTGGAAAGGAAGTCTTCCACTTCATGGACATCTACAGAATCCAGCAGAGCGGTTTTTTCATCGCGGGCAAGATACGCATTGTAGCAAACGCCTTGCGGCAGGGGCCATTGGTTTTCGAACAACGGTTTCAAACGATCGTTCACGCCGACATACGTGAGCCAGTCATTGATGGGGGTGCAGTAAGTAATCATGAGTTCCTCCGTTTTAAGGGTTTCAGTGGGTTAGTATTTATTTATATAGCAAGAATGACTATATAGAAGGTATTGCATGAATCGCTATCATTGTAGTGCATTCGTGGCGGGAGGAAAAGACCGCGGCAATGGGGTATATAGAAATACCTAGTAAAAAAGGAAGGAATAGCACAGAAAAACACCAATTTCTTGACAAGACTGTTATATTATGAAAGTGAAGTAGAATAAATAATAGAAAAGTGGGGGAGTATCGCCATGAACGGAGGCGATAAGGAAGCCCCTATGGAGTTAGAGAAGAGGGATTATGCTTCTACATGCAGGTTTGGATGTGGGCTCCACGACGGTTAAAGTGGTTTGCTTAGATGAAAAAAATCACGTGTTATATTCGGTATACCGCCGTCATAAAAGCGATGTCAAACTGGCGGTACAAAAGGTCGTGGAGGAGCTGCTGGAGACCGTGAAGGACCAGCCGATTCAAATGGCAGTAACCGGGTCTGGCGGTATGTTTTTGGAAGACTATTTGGGCATTCCGTTTGTGCAGGAAGTCATTGCCGAAACGAAAGCCATTCGAAGCCTGCTGCCGCATACTGAAGTGATCATTGAGTTAGGCGGCGAAGATTCGAAAATCACGTACCTGTCCGGCAATGTTGAACAGCGCATGAATTCCATTTGCGCCGGAGGCACTGGAGCGTTTATCGATCAGATGGCAACGCTGTTGGATACGGATGCTTCGGGACTGAATGCCCTTGCCTCGGAATATGAAAAAATTTATCCCATTGCTTCACGATGTGGCGTATTTGCTAAAACGGATGTACAGGCCTTGCTCAACCAGGGCGCCTCGCACGCAGATATTGCTATGAGTGTGTTCCAATCCGTGGTAAACCAGACCATTTCCAACTTGGCTTGCGGACGTCCGATTCGCGGGAACATCACGTTTTTGGGCGGCCCGTTGCACTTCTTGGATCAGCTGCGCAATCGCTTTATTGAAACGCTGGGCAGCAAAAACAACACCTTTACAACGCCGGAAGACGGACAACTTTTTGTCGCGCGTGGCGCTTCCCTTTTGGCGGCGGAAGAAGCCCCTGTGCAGTCCTTGCAACAGATTGTGGACCGCTTCCAGTCCGATCGTCCGTATGTGACGGAAGAGCGAAAGCTGATGGAACCGCTCTTTGCTTCAGAAGAGGAATATGAGGCATTTCGAAAGGCCCATGAAACCTCCAAAGAGGTTTATGGAAAACTGGAAGATTACCATGGCCCTTGCTATCTGGGCATTGATTCCGGTTCAACCACCGCAAAAATGGTGCTGATTGGCGAAGACAATCAGATTTTATATACGCATTATTCGAATAACCGCGGCAAGCCGCTGGAACACATCATGGAGCATCTGCAGGAAATCTATGCGGGGCTTAATGACGATGCCTATATCGCCTCTTCCGGCATTACCGGCTATGGCGAAGATTTTATTCGTGCTGCGCTGCATGTAGATACCGGCGAGGTCGAGACCATCGCCCATTACACGGCGGCAAAGTATTATGATCCCGAGGTAGACTTCATCTTGGATATTGGCGGCCAAGATATGAAGGCCATGCATATTTCGGAGGGAGTCATTGATTCTATTCAATTAAACGAAGCCTGCTCCTCGGGATGCGGCTCGTTCCTGTCGACATTTTCGGCATCGGTCGGCATGACCGTGCAGGAATTCCAACGGTCCGCTTTACTGGCTAAAAAACCGGTAGACTTGGGCAGCCGTTGTACGGTCTTCATGAATTCCAAGGTGAAGCAGGCGCAAAAAGAGGGCTCGCACGTTGGCGATATTGCGGCCGGCCTTTGCTATTCCGTAATCAAGAACGCCATTCAAAAAGTCATTAAAGTGCGTGACCCGAGAAGCCTCGGCAAGAACCTTGTGGTGCAAGGCGGTACATTCTATGGCGATGCGATTTTGCGCGCTTTTGAAAAAATTACGGGGCGCACGGCCATTCGTCCGGCCATCGCCGGCTTGATGGGTGCCATGGGCATGGCCCTCATTGCGAAACAGCGTTCCACTGGTGTGAGCACGCTAAAAACGCAGGAAGAACTCAGCAATTTCACGTATACGCAGCGCATGGCGCGTTGCGGACGCTGTACGAACAACTGCGCATTGACCATCAATATCTTTTCCGACGGCACCCGCTACATTTCCGGGAATCGCTGTGAACGTGGCGCCGGCGTTGTACGCAAAGAGAAGGGGTTGCCCAACCTCTATCAGTATAAATACGATCGTCTGTTCAACTACTACAGCAGCATTGGTCCGGAACAAGCCAAGTTTCCGACGGTGGGCTTGCCGCGCGTCTTAAACATGTACGAGGATTTACCGTTTTGGCACACCTTCTTCAGCCGTTTGGGCTTCCCCGTACAGCTATCCGGGCGCAGTTCACGCGCCATGTACGATAAAGGCTTAGCATCCATTTCTTCCGAAACGGTGTGTTATCCCGGTAAGTTGGTCCACGGCCATATCGAAGATTTGGTCGAGAAGGGCTTACGCTTTATCTTCTATCCGAGCGTTTTTTACGAAACAAAACAGTTTGAGAAGGCGGAGAATCAGATCAACTGCCCGGTTGTTATCGGCTTCCCGGAGGTCATTCATAATAATGTGTCCTCTTTGGGGGAGAACGGGATCACCTATATGCATCCCTTCCTGTCCTTTGCGGATGAAAAGACGCTGACCAGCCGCTTATCGGAAATCTTCCGCTCCTTTACGATCGACGGAAAGACCTATGAAATTCCGAAGCGACTCATTCAAAATGCCGTTACGGCCGCTTGGGAAGAACAGAAAAATTACCATAACGATGTGCGCAAGGAAGGACAGGCGGCACTGGAATGGATGAAGGCACATAATGCGAAGGGCATTGTTCTAGCGGGACGTCCCTATCATGTGGATCAGGAAGTGAACCACGGTATTCCGGAACTGATTAACGGCATGGGGCTGGCTGTTTTAAGTGAAGACAGTGTGGCCATGAACATGGATGACGTTTCCGAGGAGCTGCGTGTCTTGGACCAGTGGGTCTATCACAGCCGTCTCTATCGGGCAGCCGAATTTGTGACGCAGCATCCGAGCCTGGAAATGATTCAACTTAACTCGTTCGGTTGCGGCCTCGACGCGGTGACGTCCGATCAGGTGCAAGAGATTTTGGAAGCGGGCGGAAAAATCTATACGCTTTTAAAAATTGACGAAGTGTCCAATCTGGGCGCGGTGAAGATTCGTATTCGTTCGCTCATGCAGGCGTTGTCCAACGGCAATGGCAAACGCACGCCGAAGAGAACGACGTATGCCCCGCAGAAGACGTCGTTTACGAAGCAGATGAAAAAAGACAACTACACGATTTTGGTGCCTAATATGGCACCGGATCATTTTGCGATTTTGTCCAAGGCGTTGGAAGGAGCGGGCTATCACTTTGATTTTCTGACGCGTGTTGACCAGTCGGTCATCAATGCAGGACTGAAATATGTCAATAACGACTCCTGCTATCCGTCCATCACAGCGATCGGACAGATGTTTGAAGCGCTGGAGAGTGGTAAATACGATCCCGATCGTACGGCGCTATTGATGACACAGACAGGCGGCGCTTGCCGCGCTTCAAATTATGTCGGCTACATCCGTAAAGGGCTTGCCGATATGGGCTATCCGCAGGTGCCGGTCATTGCACTATCGGCGCAGGGCATTGAGGTGTCGGAAGGCTTTACCGTAGGGCCGAGCCTGCTGCATAAAGCGGCGTATGCCATTGTTGCCGGCGATCTTTTGAATCGATGCGCCAACGCAACGCGCGCATACGAGAAGAACCCGGGACAAACCAATCGTCTCAAGGAAAAATGGAAGAAACGCTTTGCGGAATTTGTCGTACGGCCGCATCGCTCGGTGTTTAAGCGCCTGTGCGCGGAATGTGTTAAAGATTTTGATACGGTACCGCGCTTGGCCATAAAACGTCCGCGTGCCGGCATCGTCGGTGAAATTCTTGTAAAATACTTACCGGAAGCGAATAACCACCTGCAAGATTTATTGGAAGCGGAAGGCGCCGAGGTGATTGTGCCCGATTTGATGGACTTTTTGGTCTATTGTTTCCGCAACACGAAGCATAAGGGGGAATTGCTGGGCAAGAGCAAATTCTTGGGCAACTTAAGTGGCAACTTGGGCATTTGGGCTATCGAATACTATCGCAAACCTGCGCGTGAAGCGCTTCGCACCTCGAAACATTTTACGGAGCCGCCTTATGCGGAAGAGATTGAAGCCTATGCACAGCAAGTGGTTTCTTTGGGCAACCAATACGGAGAAGGCTGGCTGCTCGCGGGCGAAATGATCGAATTGATCGAACAAGGTGCGCCCAATGTCGTTTGTATTCAGCCCTTCGGGTGTCTGCCGAACCATATTACGGGCAAGGGCGTGATGAAGGCGGTGCGTGAAAAATACGAAGAAGCCAACCTCATTGCCATTGACTATGATCCGGGCGCTTCGGAAGTGAATCAGATTAACCGTGTGAAATTGATGATGAGTTCGGCATGGGAGGCCATCGGCGGTAAACCGCAAGAGGCTGCGGAAAAGAAAGCACCCGCGACAAGCCTGGATCCGCCGGTCGTCCTGCGTCGACATGAAGAAAGCGGGGAGGAGCAACATGCGCAAAGAACGCAAAGATGAGCATATCGAGCAAGTGCTGCGTACAGAGCCGTATGGAGGATCGCTTCTGGATCAAGTGGTACTCGAGCCGATTTCATTCCCGGAGCTGGCGCTTTCCGACATCGATACGTCGGTAGAATTTTTCGGGCGCCGTGTGCCCGTGCCCATTATGATTAACGCCATGACAGGCGGCACGGACATGACCAAGGGCATTAACCGAGATTTGGCGCAGATTGCCAAAGATTTTGGCCTGCCCATGCAGGTCGGATCACAGATCATTGCGCTGGAGGATCCCGACGTGGTGGATTCATTTCGGGTGGTGCGCGATACGCTGGGTGAAGATGGCTTCATTATCGGCAATGTGTCTGCCGGCGTGACGGTGGAGCAGGTGACGCGTGCCATGGAGATGATCGGAGCGCAGGCGATCGGCGTGCACCTGAATCCTTCACAGGAGTTAGCACAGGAAGAGGGCGACCGTGATTTTCGCGGTCTCTACGACAATCTGTGCACGATCGCAGAAGCCTTTCCGGGCAAAGTGATTGTGAAGGAAGTGGGCTTCGGTATGAGCCGCCGAGACGGGCGACTGTTACGCCGTGTCCCGGTGGAATACATTGATGTCTCCGGCTCCGGTGGTACAAACTTTATGAAAGTGGAAGACCAACGTTCCATGCGCCGGGATCTGACGGAATTTTATTCATGGGGGATTCCGACCGCCAAGGCAATTTGGAATGTGAAGCGTGAGTGCCCGGATACGAAAATGATTGCTTCCGGCGGTATTATGACGGCGACGGATATTTTACATGCCCATGTACTGGGTGCTCATATGAGCGCCATCTCCGGAGAACTGCTGCGCTATCTGATGCACGGATCCTTGGAATACGCCGAGGAATATTTGCAGGGCGTCATTGATAACATCACGATGGGCCTGCTCTTAATGGGCTGTCGCACGATGGCGGATTTGCATAAAGTGCCGTACCTTATGGTGGGACGGTTGAAGGAATTAGTGGATGCGGAACAGCGCACCGAAGGACGGAAGGATCAGGAATGAGAAACGAGGAAGAAACGACGCAACAGACGGGCGATGGCGATAAGGCACGTAAAAAGCCCGTGTTTTATCAACCGCCGCATGAAAAAAGCCGCATTCGTCACATCATCGCTGTGATGTCGGGCAAAGGCGGTGTGGGAAAATCCATGGTGACGTCGCTCACGGCTTTGGCCATGCAACGCACGGGACGTGATACTGCGATTTTGGACGCGGACATTACCGGTCCTTCCATTCCGCATGCCTTTGGCTTGCAGGGCGGCTTGACCCGTCGTGGCGATACACCTTATGCGCGGCGCACCGAAAGTGGGATTCAGATCGTTTCTACGAATCTGATTCTGCCGCATGACACGGATCCGGTGTTGTGGAAGGGCGCCCTTATCGGCAGCGCCATTCAGCAATTCTGGACGGATGTGGTTTATGAGGATGTGGAATATCTTTTCGTGGATATGCCGCCGGGAACGGGCGATGTGCCGCTGACGGTATTTCAGACGTTGCCGGTGGACGGCGTTCTGATTATAACGAGCCCGCAGGAATTGGTCAGCATGGTGGTCGAAAAGGCCATCAATATGACAAAAATGATGCAGATTCCTGTTTTTGGTATCATTGAAAACATGAGTTATTTTGAAGCCCCGGATACGGGGAAACAGTATGCCGTCTTCGGTGAGAGTTCGATTGCAACGGTGGCCGCTCAAAACGGCTTGCCGCTTTTGGCACGCTTGCCCATTGATCCGCAATTGACGCATCTTATTGATGCGGGAAGAGTGGAAGAAGCCGATACGGAGGCATTTCGCCCGATTCTTTCCGCCATTTTGGAAAGAACGGAAGCGTAAGAAACGAAATTCGTTCGAAGAAAAGGTTCAAGACTTATGCCTCGGCGGGAAGCGCCGAAAGCAGTATTAAGGAGGAAGCATGAAATCCATTGAACAGCTTGCCATCAATACGCTGCGCATGTTAAGCGTTGACCAAATCAACAAAGCCAACTCGGGTCACCCGGGTCTGCCGCTCGGCGCGGCACCTATGGCGTATACGCTGTGGACGCGCTTTTTGCGCCAAGATCCATCCGACCCGACATGGCCTGACCGCGATCGCTTCGTTCTGTCGGCAGGACATGGTTCAGCTCTTTTATATAGTCTTCTGCACGTGGCCGGCTACGATGTCAGCCTGGAGGATCTGAAGAATTTCCGCCAGCTGTATTCGAAAACGCCCGGCCATCCTGAAGTGCATCATACCGAAGGCGTAGAAGCCACCACCGGTCCGTTGGGACAGGGCTTTGCCAATGCTGTCGGCATGGCCATGGCTGAAGCGCACTTAGCCGGCATTTTCAATAAAGAGGGCAAAACGATCGTAGATCATGATATCTACGTCCTTTGTGGCGACGGTGACCTGATGGAAGGGGTCAGCGCGGAAGCGGCATCGCTTGCGGGCACCTTAAAGCTGGGTAAGCTCATCGCCCTCTATGATTCCAATGCCATCTGTCTGGACGGCGAAACAAATCGGGTCTTTGCCGAGAACGTCGGAGATCGCTTCCGTGCATACGGCTGGCAGGTACTGGAAGTGGCGGATGGTAACGATACGGAGGCCATTGCTAAGGCTATCGAAGCCGCACGTGCCGAGAAAGAGAAACCGACTTTCATTGAAGTGCATACCGTGATCGGGTACGGTTCGCCAAAAGCGGGTACTAATAGTGTGCACGGCGCTCCGCTTGGTGCGGAAGCGACGGAAACATTAAAACAAAATATCGGTTGGACGTACGAACCCTTCACGGTACCGCAAGAAGTGCGAGAGCATTTTACGGAGACTATTGCCAAACGTGGAGCAAAAGCTCGTAAGGATTGGGAAAGTGACTTTGCTGCTTATGAAAAGGCCTATCCGGCGCTAGCGGCGATGTATCGGGATGCCTTTGATGGCAAGCTGCCGCAGGGTTGGCAGGAAGCACTCCCCTCTTGGAAAGAAGGGGATAAGGCGGAAGCCAGTCGTGCCACCTCACATGCGGTGATTCAGGCGTTAGCCGAAAAATTGCCCCTGTTCTGGGGCGGCTCGGCAGACCTTTCCAGCTCTAACAAAACACAGATTGCTACGGACGGCGCCTTCCGCGCTGAGGGCGATTCTAATCGCAATATTTGGTATGGCGTGCGCGAGTTCGCAATGGCTGCCATTAATAACGGCATTGCCTTACATGGCGGCACCAAAGTATTTGGCGCAACCTTCTTCGTTTTCTCCGATTATCTGCGAGGAGCAGCACGCCTGTCGGCATTGGAAAAATTGCCGGTCATCTATGTCTTTACACACGACAGTGTTGCCGTCGGGGAAGACGGCCCGACGCATGAGCCGATCGAGCAGCTGGCCAGCTGGCGCGCGATGCCCAATATGGACGTGATTCGCCCGGCAGATGCCAACGAAACGGCACAGGCATGGCGCTTGGCGGTGGAAAGCACGGATCATCCGACCATGCTGGTATTGACCCGTCAGGGCATCCCGGTGCTACCGCAGTCGGATACGCTGGCGCAAGAAGGTGTGGAGCGTGGCGGTTATGTGATTTCACCTTCTAAGAAAGAAACACCTGACGGCATTCTCATCGGCACAGGCTCGGAAGTGCACTTGTTGCTGGAAGCGCAAAAAGCACTGGCGGAAGAGGGAACGGACGTTTCCGTGGTATCCCTGCCGAGTTTTGCTCGTTTTGAACAGCAAGATGCAGCATATCGCGAAAGCGTATTGCCAAAAGCGGTTTACAATCGCCTGAGCCTGGAAGCCGGAACGACTTTCGGCTGGGATCGTTACGTCGGCGCCGAAGGCGTTGCACTGGGCATTGACCGTTTTGGTCTCTCAGCACCGGCAGCACAGGCACTGAAAGAACTGGGCATCACGGCAGAAGCTGTCGTCAAGGCCTATCACGAAGCATTCGAAGGGTAAGTTGCAAAGCCTCACCATGCGGTGAGGCTTTTAAGTAGGAAAGAGGTAGACATGTCCGCATTATTGGAAATTAAGAATTTGCATGTCGGCGTGGACAAAAACGACATCTTAAAGGGCGTGAATCTGACGATTCAGCCGGGTGAAATTCATGTGGTGATGGGGCCGAACGGCGCAGGAAAATCGACCTTGGCGAACGCCATCATGGCGCATCCGCATTATCACGTGCATGAAGGCGATATTCTTTTGGAGGGCGAAAGCATTCTGGAAGATACCGCAGACGTTCGCGCTCGCAAGGGAATTTTTCTGAGCTTTCAGGCACCGCAAGAAGTGCCGGGTGTTAGCGTGGAAGATTTTTTGCGCACGGCGAAGGCACAAAAAGAGGGCAAAACGCCATCAATCTTAAAGTTCAAAAAAGAGCTTGCAAAGAAAATGGAGAAGTTGTCCATGGCGCCGGAATATGCCGAGCGTTATTTGAACGTGGGATTCTCCGGCGGTGAAAAGAAGAAGAGTGAAATCCTGCAGATGCAGGTGTTGGATCCAAAGTTAATTTTATTGGATGAGACAGACTCCGGTTTGGACGTGGATGCCGTTCGCATTGTAAGTCGCGGCGTCGCGGATTTCTTGGATGAAACGAAATCCTGCCTGATCATCACCCATATCAGCGGTATTTTGGAGTATCTGCATCCTGATTTTGTGCATGTGGTGATTGACGGAAAAATTGTGAAAAACGGCGGACCGGAATTGGCCGATCGCATCAATCAGGAAGGCTATGAGTGGATTCGTCAGGAGATCGCGGAGGAGGGTTCGCATGAAGAAGCCTGAGACGACGCCAAGAGAAGAACTCTCCGCCGTTCCCGGCATCGCCTTGCAAAATCCCGTGACGGCGGCGCAAAACGAAGCAGCGCAAGAACGTCATGCCAAAAGACAAAAGGAGCGTGAAGCACGCCTGGCTGCCGGTGAATTTGAGGCGCCGGAAAAAGCCCAGGTCAAAGATTTACCGCGCGGCGTTTATGACATGAAAAACGCTTTCGAATACGATGTCAAAGTAGAGAACGGACTCACGGAAGAGATTATTCGTGAGATTTCCGCCAATAAAGACGAACCGGAATGGATGCTGGAAAAGCGTCTGGAGGCGCTCGAAATTTTCAATCAGACCGCAAATCCCAATTGGGGACCGGATCTCAGCGCTGTGGATATGAATCAGATTTCCACCTATATTCGTCCGAAGGCGCAAATGGCACGCGATTGGGAAAATGTGCCGGATGAAATTCGTGATACGTTTACTAAGCTTGGCATTCCTGAGGCGGAGTTGGAATCCCTGGCGGGCGTGGGTGCACAGTACGATTCGGAAGTCGTGTATCACAATATGCGCAGCTATCTGTCGGATCAGGGCGTGGTGTACACGGACTTTGAGTCCGCTGTGCGTGAGTACCCGGACATCATCAAACAGTATTTCGGAAAGCTCATTACGCCGCGCCTGCATCGCTACGCGGCGTTGCATTACGCTGTGTGGTCAGGAGGCTCCTTCGTGTACGTGCCGAAGGGTGTCAATGTAGATATTCCGTTGCAGAGCTATTTCCGTTTGAATGCACCGGGCGCCGGCCAGTTTGAGCACACCTTGATATTGGTGGAAGAAGGCGGTTCGGTACATTTTATCGAAGGCTGCTCTGCCCCGAAGTACAATACGCTGAATTTGCACGCCGGTGCGGTGGAACTTTACGTGAAGGAAAATGCCCATCTGCGCTACTCGACGATTGAGAACTGGTCGCGCAACATGTATAACTTGAACACGAAACGTGCCCGCGTCGAAAAGGGCGGTGCGATCGAATGGGTTTCGGGCTCCTTCGGCTCAGCCTGTTCCATGCTTTATCCTTCGAGCTTGCTCGTCGGTGAAGGCGCTCGCAGCGAATTTACGGGCATTACCTTTGCCGGAAAGGGACAGTATTTGGACACGGGTGCGCAGGTCATGCACTATGCGCCGAACACCTATTCAACCATCAATTCCAAATCCATTTCGAAATCCGGCGGCGTCGCCATTTATCGCGGTACGGTGGACATCGGGGAACAGGCAAAGGGATCGAAATGCTCGGTATCCTGTGAGTCTCTGATGCTGGATTCGGAGAGCCGTTCGGATACGATTCCGGCCATCCGCATTGCCACCGAAGATGTGGATCTCGGGCATGAAGCCAAAATCGGCCGTATTGATGAAACGGCGATTTTCTATCTGATGAGCCGCGGCATTCCGGAAGAAGAGGCAAAGGCGATGATTGTCCGCGGTTTCGCGGAACCGATCGCAAAAGAACTGCCGATGGAATATGCGGTGGAGATGAACAATCTGATCACCTTGGAATTGAAAGGAGCGATCGGATGAAAAACGTAAAAGAAAGAAAAATCATGTCGGATCGCGGGAGTGTATTGCCGTTTTTGACCTGCCGTTGGTTAAAAGTGAATGATGTACCAACGGACATCGAAACCTTTGAAAAGACCCTTCCGGCAACGGAAAAGCCTTTTGAAGGCTTGCAATGGGAAGGCGTGAGTACCGATAAGGCGCAATCAGAAGCCTTGACGCCGAAGGTTGGCACGTATGGTATTTCCGCCGCCGTGGACCAGAAAAACCGCGCTGAAGCCAATGTGGCCTACGATTTGGAACCGCATGACGGCGAGGTGCAGAGCCTGCATTTTGTATTGGATGCGAAACATCCGCATTTGACGGATCGTTTGAATCTGCGCATTCCGGTGGGACATTGTGCCACTTTGGTATTGGATGTTACGGCGGAAGAGGGCGTTGTCACACAGCGTAACGGTGTTTTGCGCATTGAAGTGGAAGAGGATGCCGATTTACAGGTGGTATTACTCAATCGCTTAAGCCGCGAAACGAAAAGTAACCAAAGCATTGCTTTTTCTATTGCCGATGGCGGAAAACTCCGCGTTGCGCATGTGGAAATGGGCGGTGCGCGCACCAACTACAACTTGAGTGGCGATCTCTATGGCGTGGATTCGTATTTTGAAGAATATGTGGCGTATCTCACGCAATATGAGGAAGCGCTGGACTTGTTCTACAATGTGCGTTTCCACGGTCTGTATTCCAAAGGGCTCATTCGCGCCGATGGCGCTCTGTTTGATCAGTCGCACAAGTCGTTCCGTGGCACGCTCGACTTCTTAAAGGGCGCACGCGGTGCCGTGGGCGATGAAGAAGAAGTAGCCATCCTCATGAATGACGAAGCGCATTCGGTGGCAGTGCCCGTTTTGCTCTGCCATGAAGATGCCGTGCAAGGCAACCACGCTACTTCGGCAGGACGTGTAGACGAGGAACTGCTCTTTTATCTCATGAGTCGCGGCCTTTCCCGCAAGGAAGCGGAAGGCATGGTTGTGGAATCGCGTATGGCGGAAGCGCTGGATCGCATTCCGGACCTGGCATTGCGCAACAAGGTTCGCAATGCTGTGCATGACCGCCTGATGCGCCGAGGCTGAGAGGGAAGGAAAGTACGTATGAACGAACAAGAAAAAGAAATTTTACGGCATCCGGGATTTGACGTGGAAGCCATTCGCCGTGATTTCCCGTATCTTGAAGATAAAAATCCGGTGATCTATCTGGATAACGCGGCTACCACACAGCGGCCGCGCCAGGTACTGGAACGTATGGACGCTTTTTATCGCCATGAAAATGCGAACCCGCTGCGAGGCAATCATCGCCTTTCTCTCTATGCAACGGAGGCCTATGAAAAAGCACGTGAGCATGTAGCTGCGTTTATCCATGCGGAAAGCCCGGAGCAGATCATTTTTACGCGCAATGCGACGGAATCGCTCAACCTGGTGGCGTATTATTTCGGACTCAATGTGTTAAAACCCGGCGATGAAGTACTCATTACGCGTTTGGAGCATCACTCCAACTGTGTGAACTGGCAGTTTGCCTGCAAACGTTCCGGTGCTACCCTGCGCTATATCGAATTGAGTGAGGATTATCAGCTGGACCCGGAAGATTTTGCCGCCAAGCTGTCGAAAAGGACGAAAGTGCTGGCCATCAGTGCGGCCTCGAACGTGATTGCGACATTGCCGCCGGTGAAAGCGATGATTGAAAAAGCACATGCACTCGGTGCGGTGACCGTGCTGGACGGCGCGCAATATGCGCCACATACGGCTACTGATGTGCAGGCTCTCGGTTGCGATTTCTTTGCATTCTCGGGGCATAAGATGGGTGCGCCGTTTGGAATCGGCGTCCTCTATGGCAAACGCGCGTTATTAGAAGCCATGCCGCCTTTCCTCTATGGCGGGGAAATGATCGAATACGTCGAAGATGCAAGCTCGACTTTTGCCGAATTGCCTTATAAGTTTGAAGCGGGGACGATGAACGTCGGCGGAGCAATCGGCTTGGATGCCGCTATCACGTACCTCGAAGGCATCGGTATGGATAAGATCGAAGCCTATGAAAAAGCGTTGGCGTCGTATTTAGCCGAAAAATTGGAAGCCTTGGGCGGCGTGACGATTTATCGCCCGCGGCAGCATGAAACGGGGACCATGGTCGCCTTCAATCTGGCGGGAGCGCATCCGCATGACGTTTCGACCATCATGGACGCTTCGGACGTAGCCATTCGTTCCGGCCATCACTGCACGCAGCCGCTGCATCGCGGCTTGCACATCTCTTCGAGCTGCCGCGCCAGCGTGGCATTCTACAATACGGTGGAGGAAGTGGATGCCTTTTTGAAATCGGTGGAAAATGTGCGTAGCGTCTTGGGATTGACGGCAGATGCCGCCTCGAAGGAGGATGCCCCATGGATATGAAACAAGTTTATACGCAAATTGTGATGGAACATGCGCGCCATTCCGACCATCGCCATGAGATGGATGATGCGACTGCGAGCGAACGCGGACATAATCCGAGCTGTGGCGATGATATTACGCTCCATGTGAAACGGGAGGGAGACCGCATTGAGGCCATTTCCTTCACGGGACACGGCTGCGCCATCAGCCAGGCATCCACGTCACTGATGTGCGAGCTGATGGAAGGGAAACGTGTTGAGGAAGCGGAGGAAGCCATTTCCGCCTTTCTTGGCATGATTAAAGGCGAAAAGACGGATGAGGAAACCCTGGAAGAAAGTTTAGGCGATGCGGTAGCTTTAAAAGACATTTCGCATATGCCGCAACGCGTCAAATGCGCGGTGCTTGCATGGCGCACCTTAAAAGATATGCTGGAGGAAGAAAAATGAGAGCATTAGGAAATGCAAAAAAAATCGGCACGATTGCTTTAGCAATGGCATTGCTATGCGGATTATCGGCTTGTGGCAAGACAGGCCCCGTTGCAAGCGAAACGCCGGCTTCGTCGGAAACCTCTATTTCCTCTGTGGCATCCGTCGCTACGTCAGAAAATACGGAAAGCCAGTCATCTGAAGCGTTTTCTTCCGAGGCGTCGTCCGAAAAGGAACCGCTTACGAAAGAGCAGGAACAATATCTGTCCATCGTGGAAGGTTATCCGTCGATCACCATGTCAGAATTGAAGACAGCGTTGGCACAGAAAAAAGAGCTACTCGTCTATGCCGGGCGCGTGACATGTCCGTATTGCGTGAAGTTAACACCGATCCTTGAAAAAATCGTGAAAGAAAACAACCTCCCGTTGGTTGCGTTGGACACGGAAAAAGAAACCGGCTTTGCGGACTTTGCCAAAGAGCACGACATTGAAACCATTCCCGCCGTCATGCAGATTCGCAACGGAAAGTTGACCCATGCCGACCTGCAATCGCCCTATCGGCAGTCGGAAGTGGAAGGGGCGTTGAAGCAAGCAGGCGTCTCATTTTAGTGAATTTTATACCAAAGGTTTGATGGATATGCACTTGTTAAGTGGAGTGTTTTACGGTATAATTACGTAAATTGCGGAACGGTTCCCGATATGAAAACCTTTCGTCTGATGGGAACGAGGAGGCGGCGAACGTCGCGCGTTTTCTCATAAAGCGTTTGTAGAAGACGGTAATAAGCCGCAGTTGAAGAAACACTGTTGTAGGAAGGGAACACCGGTAACCAAGGAGAGTAGGAGGAGAATATGAACAGCAAGAAATTTGCTGCCCTGGGTCTGGCCTTATTATTAACATTAGGCATGACTTCATGCGGAGCTCCGGCCAATAAGGGGGGAGACACGTCAGCTACCGAATCCGGAGCGGACAAAGGCACAAGCAGTGAGAAATTGGAATCTGCCGATAAAGAAATTTCGTTACCTACCGCTCGTGAAGTCAAGAACATGGACTATGTCGCTACAGCGTTGCAGACAGACCATGAGGTCAATGCAAACTTGGTCGACGGTCTGGTTGAGACTGACGGCTACGGCAAGTTACAACCGGCTATTGCAGAATCCTGGAAACCGAATGACGACGCTTCTGTATGGACCTTTAAGATTCGTCCGGGTGTCAAGTGGGTGACCAACCAGGGTGAAGAATATGGCGAAGTAACAGCAGAAGACTTTGTTACAGGCCTACGTCACGGTGCAGAATTTGACTCCGGTGCAAAAGAATTGCTCATGGATGTTATCGATGGCTATTCCGACTATCTCCACAGTGACTTCAGTGATGCTGCGTGGGAAAAGGTTGGGGTTAAAGCCGTAGATAAGAATACCTTGGAGTTTACGATGCAAAAGGGTGAAGATGGCAAGCCCATCTCCGTACCGTATTTTGATTCGATGACGAACTACACGGTGCTGTATCCGATTAACAAAGAGTTCCTCGAAAGTAAGGGCAACGGCTGCAAACTGGGCGCTCCGAACAAGAAAGACTGCAAATTCGGTTCGAAACAGCTCGACTCCATTCTTTACAATGGTCCGTATATCCTGACGGAGAACACAGAAAAATCCAAAGCGGTTCTGACCAAAAACGACAGCTACTGGGATAAAGATCATGTCTATCTTGACAAGATCACCCGTGTTTTCGATGCAGGACAGGATACCTATTCTGCCATTAAGGGCTTCGAGAGTGGCGTGTACTATGCTGCTACCCTGAACCCGGTATGGAAAGACTACGATAATTATGCGAAGAAGTACGAAGGCAAAACTTCTTACACTCTGCCGAACGCAACCGTATTTGGTATTGTGTTTAACTACAATCGTCGTTCCTTCGAACATACGAACTATGCGAAGGACAAAACCTTGGCAAACAATACGCGTAAAGCAGTCCTGAACGAAAACTTCCGTAAAGCATTGCGTGCTGCCTTTGACGTAAAGTCCTACTTGGGCGTACGTATGCCGGAAGATTTGGCTGTCGCATCTATGCGTAACATTGATAACTTCTCTGCCGCCGGTTCGACGAAAGACGGCAAGAACTACTTTGACTTGGTAACGGAAACGTATAACGCCAATACGGGCGAGAAGCGCGACCTGCATGATGGACAAGCTCCTTTCTATAGTAAAGAAGAAGCTATGAAGTACATCGAAGCAGCCAAAAAAGAAGGCGTGCAGTTCCCGATTCATCTGGACGTCATGGTTAACAGCACAGGCGACACCCTGGTAAAACAGGCGCAGTCCTTTAAGAAGTCCGTTGCCGATAATACGGAGAACAACATCGTCATCGAATTGGTGTTGCGAGATGAAGATACGATTAACGCCGTTGTATATCAAAACACCGATCCGGCAAAAATGGACTATGATATCTCCACCTACACCGGATGGAGCCCGGACTTCAAAGATCCGAAGAGTTTTGTGGACATCTATTCCCCGGTCACAGGTTTCTACATGGCTTCTTGCGGCTTAGGCAAAGTCGATAAAGACGGTAAAGTGGTCGATGAACAAATCAAAAAAGACCTTGGCTTCATGGATTATGAGAAGTTCTATAAGGAAGCGGATAAGATTACGACGGACTTGGATGCACGTTACAAAGCTTACGCAAAAGCAGATTCTCTGCTGATCGAACGCTGCCTGTACATTCCGACCAGTATGCAATCTCGTGGAAACCGTGTCACGAAAGCGGTTCCGTTCAGTCAGATGTGGGGCACCTTCGGCGTCAGCGAGTACAAATATAAAGGCTTGCGCACGCAGAAAGACCTTGTAACGACAGAGCAGTACGAAAAAGCGTACAAAGAATTCGAATCTAAGCAGTAAGCAAAGCAGCAGGAGATGAAAGGGGATGAGAATTCTCATCCCCTTTTTTCAATAGGTAAGGAGTACTCATGGCTAAATACATCATCAAACGCCTGATCAAGTCCGTCATCTCCGTTCTTGTTGTTGTCAGCATTGTCGTATTGATCGTCTATCAGCTGGTGCCGAAAACGCGTTCCTTCCTTCAGGACACGGGCTATCAGAAAATGCAAGGCAATCCGAAGACGGTCTACTATTACGGGCAGCTGGAATCCTTGGGATATTTACAATTTGTTCCCAACAACAAGATTTTCAATGGACTGACGAAGGAAGAAGCAACCAAGGACATAGCAGAAAGTCCGGCGAAACAGAAGATTATCGAAGGCTGGAAGAGCAAGGGCTATACCGTCGAAGAATTGAAGGCGCACGATGCTCTGCAAGGCGAAATGATTGCCTATCGTTATTACAATTCTTTTGAATTGATCGGCAATTTCTTCCGTCGCCTTTTTGTGTTGGATCACAAGAACTATATCCAAGATCCCAACAATCCGAACCTGGAACGTGGGTATCGTATCGAACGCGATCAGTTTGGCGTTCCGGCGCTTGTCGGCTCCGGTACATTGCATAAATATATGATCTATTTTGATGGCAACTTCCCGTTCATTCATCAGAACTTCCTGACGTTGAACTTTGGGGAGTCTTTCCCGACACACAAGGGCATTATGACGCTTGATGTGATTACGAAGGGACAGGGCGATCAGAAGAAAATTAAACAGACCTTCCCGACAGGGGTTACGCTTAAGTCGCCTATCGACCAGCACTCTTTGAAGTATAAATACAATTTGGATGTGATGGACCAGAAGCGCTTTAACGATCATTATGCGGATGGTATGCTGATGTACACCTCCATGTCCATGGTTGGGATGTCGTATTTCTTTGGTATCTTCGCTCTCCTTATTACGTACGCTGTTTCTCTGCCGATTGCAGTAGCCATGGCACGTAAACCGGGCGGTATTGTTGATAAAGTCGGTATCGGTTATATCAACTTATTGATTTCGTTACCTTCTTTGGCGTTCATCTTCTTCCTAAAATACATTGGCGTTGCTTTAGGACTTCCGGATCTGTTCCCGCATTTGGGCTTCAACGATCCGCGCTCCTATATCTTGCCCATGGTGATTTTGGGACTCTTGAGTACGCCCTCACTGATGATGTGGGTACGCCGTTATATGGTGGACCAATCTACAGCGGACTATGTTAAGTTTGCTAAGGCAAAAGGCCTTTCGGGTTCGGAAATTTCTCGCCGTCATATTTTGAAGAATGCGATCATTCCTGTGGTCAACGGTATTCCTTCTTCCGTTATTCTGGCAATTTCCGGCGCGGTCTTAACCGAATCGGTCTTCTCCATCCCCGGCATGGGTAAAATGCTGCCGGATGCCATTAAGGCAGGGAATAACAATATGGTCATTACACTGACGTTCATCTTCACCGCTTTGTCCATTGCGGCGGTCTTTATCGGTGACTTGTTGATGACTGTGGTCGACCCGCGTATCTCCCTTCAGGAAAAGAAGGAAGGAGGCCGCTAATGGAAGAACAAAAGAAAGTAGCCATGACCAACGAAACCATCCCGGAGTTACCGGCAGATGCGTTCGAGCCGCATGCTGTTAGCGAAACAGCTTCTGAGCACATTGTGGCGCCGGAATACTCCTACTGGAAGAGTGTGTTTCGTAAGTTCTTTTCCTCGAAAGTCGCAGTTGCCATGATGATAGTCATGATCGCGGTGTTCCTGTTCTCTATCATTCATCCGATGATCTCCGGCTTCGACAGTATGGATACACAAAACATCAATAACCGTGAGGCATGGTTCCAACCGCCGTCGCTGCAGTACCCCTTTGGCACGGACGACGTCGGCCGTAACCTGTTTGACGAAGTTTGGGCCGGTGCTCGTACGAGCTTGTTCATTGCGTTCGTATCGACGGCCATTGTTATGTCCATCGGTGTTGTGGTCGGTATGTTCTGGGGCTTCTCCAAGAAGCTCGACGTGATCATGATTGAGGTCTACAACGTGATTGCCAACATTCCGTTCACCCTCGTGGTCATGGTGTTGGCGTTTGCGTTCGGCTCCGGTATTTGGCAGCTAATCTTTGCGATGAGCTGTACCGAATGGATTGCGGTAGCTTATTTTATCCGCGTTCAGGTTATGATTATTCGTGACCGCGAATACAACTTGGCTTCGCAGACCTTGGGCACGAGCACGCCAAAGATTATCAAAAACAATATTTTGCCGTACTTGGTCTCCGTTTTGATGACGATGCTCTCCCGTTACGTGCCGATGTTTATTTCAACGGAAGTGTTCCTGAGCTTCTTACAAGTTGGTTTGTCGGAAGCCATTCCGTCCTTGGGCCGTATCGTGCAGAAAAACGCGCAGTTCATGACGTCAGCGCCGTATCTGTTCATCATTCCGCTGGCGATCACAGCGTTGATCTCCATCTCACTCTACATCGTCGGGCAGACGCTGGCAGATGCCAGTGACCCGCGGAACCACATGCTTTAGGAGGGATGAAAAATGGATAAAAATATCATCCTGTCCATTAAGGACCTGCAGGTTAAATTTAAGGTTCGCGACCGAGAGCTGACAGCCATTCGCGATATCTCGTTGGATATTGAAGAGGGCAAGGTGCTGGCCATCGTCGGCGAGTCCGGTTCGGGCAAATCCGTCTTCACCAAAACCTTCACGGGCATGTTGGAATCCAACGGACGTGTGTCCAATGGTGAGATTTGGTTCGAAGGCAAGAATTTGATGGAATTAAAGTCGGATAAGGAATGGGAAAAGATTCGCGGGAAAAAGATAGCGACGATTTTCCAGGATCCGATGACGTCTTTGGACCCGGTGCGTACCATCGGCTATCAGATTTCTGAGGTCATTGTGAAACACCAGGGAAAGACCAAAAAAGAAGCCAAGGAATTGGCCATTGATTTGATGGGTCGTGTCGGTATTCGTAATCCGGAGCAACGTTACAATGAATATCCGTTCATGTATTCCGGTGGTATGCGGCAGCGTATTGTTATTGCGATTGCGTTGGCCTGCCGTCCGAAGATTCTGATTTGCGATGAGCCGACCACGGCTTTGGACGTGACGATTCAAGCACAGATCATTGAATTGATCAAAGAATTGGCAGTAGAATATCAATTTACCACGATCTATATTACGCACGATTTGGGCGTGGTGGCCAAGGTGGCTGATAAGGTAGCCGTCATGTATGCCGGCCAAATTATTGAACATGGTACGGCGCAAGAAGTCTTCTTTGATCCGCGTCATCCGTATACCTGGGGCTTGCTGTCCTCTTTACCGCAGCTGGCTACCGGGGAAGAAGACCTTTTTGCGATTCCCGGCACACCGCCATCGCTCTTTGAAACGATTAAAGGGGATGCCTTTGCACCTCGTAACCGTTATGCGATGAAGGTGGACTTTGAATTAGAGCCGCCCACGTTCCAAGTATCGGACACGCATTTTGTCAAGACCTGGCTGGAACATCCGCAAGCACCTAAGGTGGAAAAACCGGTCATTATCCAAAATCTGCATGATCGTATGGTGAAATTAACATCGAAAGGAGGCGACTACAGTGACGAAAACTATTGATGCGCAGACGGCGCAGGCGCCGCAGACTCCGCAAAAGGATGGCGAGCGCGAAGTGTTGCTGGATGTTCGCGGCCTGGAGGTGACCTTCCGCAATAACGGAAAGAAATTTCGTGCGGTCAAGGACGTGAATTTCCAAATCTACCGAGGCGAAAAATTTTCTTTGGTTGGCGAATCGGGTTCCGGCAAGACCACCATCGGCCGTGCCATTATCCGCTTACATCCTACCTCTGCTGGCGAAGTCTATTTCAAAGGTAAGTTGATCAACGGCAAAATGTCACGACAGGAAGAACATCAGCTCGTTCGTGAGATCCAAATGATTTATCAGGATCCGGCGGCATCGCTGAATGAACGTGCTACGGTTGACCATATTGTTGCCGAAGGCATTGATAACTATCATTTGTTTAAGGATCGCCAGGATCGTTCCAATAAGGTAGATGGGGCCCTTTCTTCCGTGGGCCTGTTACCGGAACATAAATCCCGTTATCCGCACGAGTTCTCCGGCGGACAGCGTCAACGTATCGGCATCTCTCGCTCCATCGTCATGAGTCCGGACTTCATCATTGCTGATGAGCCGATTTCAGCGTTGGACGTGTCGATTCGTGCGCAGGTGTTGAATCTGATGAACAAATTCCGTGATACGGAGGGGATTACCTATCTCTTCATCGCACATGACCTTTCGGTGGTGCGTTATTTCTCGGATCGTATCGCGGTTATCCATAACGGACGTATTGTAGAGATCGCAGAAACGGAAGAGCTCTTTGCCCATCCGATGCATCCCTATACACGTTCCTTGCTGCAGTCCGTACCGATTCCGGATCCGCTTATTGAGAAAGAAAAGAAGCTGATCGTCTACGATGAATCCAAGCGCGACTTCTCCGGTGAAAAACCGAAGCTGCGTGAGCTCGTGCCTGGTCATTTCGTCTTCATGAACGATCGTGAGAAGGCGGAATATATCGTATCCTACGAAAAACGCCAGAATCGCTAAACCGGCGAAAAGTCGGCACGGTATCCTATAGTAAGAAAAAACGCCTCGCCAAGAGTACTCGCGAGGCGTTTTTTTTATCTCCATTTATTTTCATGCAATTTTAACAAGAACATTAAAAAGCGCCTTTTTTTCATGGACTATATTTTGAGCAAGCTCGTCTCATTACCACTAGAAAATCAATAATCATGCTCTTTTACTGAGTGCTTTCTCATCGATTATTCCCTCATGCTGAATGGGGGACGAATGTCAAGAGAGACAAAAATTTTCCTTTATCCACAGAAATGTGGATAACTTGTTGATAAAAAGACCGTATAACGGGGGATGACAGAGATTTACACCGCGATAAATCGTACTTATCCACATGTCCCCTCTTTTCACCCTTCTGCATAGTGAATGAGGAATGACACGATATTTATTCAAGCGTTGCAAAGTGGGAGTCATGCGTTTTCATTTATTCACTTATTCAAAAAACTTTTTTCAGTCAAAAAAAAGCCTGCGCAAGATGCCATTTTATTTTTTTCTCCCCCCTCGAACGTTTTCATGAAAATGGGGTAAAGACGAAGTAAGAGGAAAGGGGGAGTCTATGAAAATCACGTACTACGGAAAAAACATTAACCTGCGGGACAATACGAAACAAGAGATCGATAAGAAGGTCCGGAGACTGGACAAGTATTTCCGCGAAGATGTAGAAGCCAGAGTCACCATTTCTCAAGAAAAATCCGGTATGCGGAGTGAAATCACTATCCCTATCCCCGGTTCCGCCACGATTTTACGTGCCGATCAGGTGACAGATGAACTCTTGGATGCGGTGGATCAGTGCATTGATGGCCTACTGTCCCAAATCCGCAAGTTTAAGACGAAACTGGAGCGTCGTCGCTATGTAGAAGAATCCATTCGTTTTGCGGCGGTAGAGGAGCCTTCTCCGGAAGAAGCGGCTCCGGAAGAAGCGGATATTGCCCGTGTGAAACAAGTGGATGTGGGTGCGATGACCGTGGAAGAAGCGGTGGATCAGATGGAACTGTTGGGCCATGATTTCTTCCTCTATTTGGATATGGATCGCGACACCATTTGTTGCGTATATAAACGAAAAGCCGGTAACTACGGACTATTGATTCCTAATAAATAAAGCGCTCTATTCGAAAGACAGAAGAAAGGCGCCGATCCAATGGATCGGCGCCTTTTAAGATGCATCGATCGACATCAACCGACATGGCCTTCAGCGGCCATTTGACGTCAATAGATAGGAGCATCTGGCTCCATTTGGTATCAGCCAATACCGCCCAAGATCGCACCGGCGATGAGAGCGATTAAAGCGGCTGCGCAGTAGAAGTATTTGCCCAGCGGATAGAACCAGCTGCCGATGGACTTTTTGCTGCCTTCGTTGACCGCCTTAAGCGCCGTTTCCTTTTTGAGCACCCAGAAGAACATGATGCCGGCTAAGAGTGCGCCGAACGGGCAGAGGTAAATCGAAACCATGTCCATCCACTGCGACGTCCATGGCTGAATCATGATGGCAACAATCGCACCAAGCACACCAATGGTAGCAACAGCCGGCAGGCGTTTAAACTTGAACTTTTCCTGCAGGAAGGCCACAGGCGCCTCGTAAAGATTAATTTGCGAAGTAACGCCTGCGAACAGCACGCAGATAAAGAAGATCATTCCGACGATGCGGCCGCCGGGCATGCCGTTAAAGACGTTCACGAGATAAATGAACATCAGTCCCGGACCGCCATCGACGTTGTTAATTTCTGATCCAAGCATGACCGCCATGGCCGGAATGATGACGAAGGCGGCAAGGTGAGCGGCGATGGTGTCAAAGAGCGCAACATTGAACGCCGAAGAAGGAATGGATTCTTTCTTGGACAGGTAGGAACCGTAGATGACGGAACCGTTGCCGGCAACGGATAGCGAGAAGAACGCTTGTCCGAAGGCAAAAATCCATACTTTAGGATCAGCAAGGCCTGCCGGATTTATGGTAAAGATGAACTTGTAGCCTTCACCGGCGCCGGAAAGGGTTCCAATATAGATCGCGAGGCCCACAAAGAGGACGAAAAGCAACGGCATCATGATCTTGTTGGCTTTTTCAATGCCGCCGGAAACACCCATGCTCATAATCGCAAGCGATACGAAGAGACCGATTAACAGCCAGACACCGTTTCCGACGCCGAAGATGCCGCCGGAGAGCATCATATGAATGGCTTCTCCGAAGGTTCCCGCTTCGGGAGCAATGGAACCGAAGGAACCGCCGATCGCCGACATTTCCGTTCCCAGCGCATAGAGTTCTCCGTTAATGCCCATCCAGCAATACTTGAAAATCCAGCTCATGACGACGGTATAGCCGATGGCAAGCATCAGGGCGCCAACGATGGGAATGGCGCCGAATACTTCGCCGAGACGGCGATTCCCGGTACGCTCTTTGGTGGCCATGCCGAAGGCACCCACCGGGCCGGCTTCGGCCATACGGCCGAGTGCAAACTCTTCAATAATGCCCGTCGAGCCGATGAGCAGCACAAAGAGTAGATAGGGCAGAATGAACGTTAATCCGCCATATTTCTGTACCAAAATTGGGAAACGCCAAATGTTTCCCATGCCCACGGCGGAACCGATGCAGGCAAGAATAAACCCCCAGCGAGAGGCAAATCCGTCACGCTTTTCCACTGGAGCAGCATTTGTTGTGGAACTTGGGTTAGTCATAAGACACCTCTTTACTTTTCTTCGTTCGGATACGGCTCAAGGAAGGCATGGAAGTGACGCATCGGCAGATTGTGTCCCCAGGTGATGCGCATATTCGGGATGCTTTCGCGATCTTCGTAGAGTTGTTTTACCGCGGCAATGACGTAATCCAGATGCTCTTGTGTCAGGCGGCTGCGGTCGATAGCAAAACGTACGACGTTTGCCACCTCAGCCTGTTGCTCCGGTGTCTTAAGATCATATTCCATGGAGTAGTCGCCAAGCTCTGCGACGCGGATACCATAGCGACGAATGAGCTCCAGCGAGAAACCTTCGCCGGCGAAGGACTCATGATCGCGCTTGCCGTCAAAGAACGTGTCCATATTAATGTATACGGCATGACCACCGGCCGGAAGAACAACACCTTTAACACCGGCATCATAGAAACCCTTGGCCAGGTATTCGACTTGTTGTACACGCTCATGCATATAGTGGAAATCGCAGCTCTCGTAGAGACCGACAGCCAATGCCATGATGTCATGACCGGACATACCGCCGTACGAGTCGTTGCCGTAGCAGGAAATCTGCTTGACCTTCAGCAAAACGCCGACATCCGTTTTGACGGAACCGTCTTCGTTGAAGTCACAGAATTTTTGCCAGAAGAGACCTTTATCGCGGAATGCTAACATACCGCCCATGTTGGAATGGCCGTCTTTCTTTGCCGACATGGCAAAGACGTCGCAGTACTTAAACATTTCCGTGGCAATTTCAGCAATGGATTTATCCGCATAGCCTTCTTCATTCATCTTGATGAAGTAGGCATTTTCCGCCCAACGTGCCGCATCAAACACAACCGGAATTTCATAGGAATGCGCCACTTCGTTGATGGCTTTGAGATTGGCCATGGAAACCGGCTGACCGCAAACCGGGTTATTGGTAATGCAACAGAAAATCAGCGGAACATTTTCAGGACCAACGCCTTCGATCAACTGTTTCAGTTTATCGATGTCCATATTGCCCTTGAACGGGTTTTTCTCGTAGGAGCCACCTTCCGGCACTTCCCATAGTAATTTCTTGTTATAGAGGTTGCGCGGAATCGAACCCATTTGTTTGATATTGCCTTCGGTCGTATCAAAGTGGCCGTTGGAAGGAATGGTATATTTCTTTCCCGGATGGCGCTGTGCCAGGATGTTGCGGACGATTTCCATCAGGACGGATTCTGCTGCACGACCCTGTTGGATAATGAAACTATTCGGGCGTTCCATTTGTGCCGCACCGCCGTTGAAGAAGTTGCCTTCGTATTCGGGCAGATAGACCTCATCCATCATTTTTTCCACGTCGCGGCAATCCGTACGGACCAGATCCAGAATCTTCTTCCAGTTCTTTTCGCCGCCGCGTTCAAAGATATCGCGGAAGGTATCCAGCAGAACATAGTAACCGGTATTACGACCATAGGCTTCATCGCCATGGAAAAGGGAAGCCCACTGTGTATTGGTCATAGCGGTGGTGCCGGAGTCAGAAAGCATATCCACGCTCAATAATCCTGACGGGAAAGCAAATTCATTATAATGTGTAGCTTTTAAAGCGCGCTCACGCTGTTCCAGCGTGACTTCCGGAAGATCACGAACGACATAAGAAAAATGATGGGGTGCAGGAACATCTAAAGTATACTTTTTCATAAAATACCTCCAATTTGACGCAATGCGTCTTGTGCATGGAGGTACCCCGGTCATCGCGGCCCGACTTGGGGGGCGGTCGACTGGCGGACAGTACCTGACATTGTTGCAGCGCGTGGCCCTCGCGCATCGTTATCTAGGAAACGTTATTCCTCTAAACCTCCTTTCATAAAACGTTTTCGGCCAGACTCATGGTTTTATTTTAAGACAATGCCATAAAACGGTCAACGGAAGCGATTAAGGATGAAAAATATGGAATAGGAAAATGGCGGGAAAACGAAAAGAAAAATGAGACGCGAAGAATTTAAATATAAATGGTTTTCCTATCAAATATAAGAATAAAATGTTCGGGACGTTTCTTTGTTGCAAGAAGAAGTTACCGGTTGTCGGGAAAAACGGAAAAGATTTCGTCATGCACACAAAGGTTGTACAATATTGCGCCATAAAATGTTATTATAAAAGTGTTGCGATACCATGGATAAGGGAGAAGATATGGGATTATTTGATTTTTTAACAAAATCCTTTAGTGAAAAGGAAATCGATAAAATAAGGCCTCAGGTAGATGCCGTATTGGCATTGGAAGGACAGATGGAGGCTTTGTCGGATGAACAGCTCCGCGCCAAGACGGAGGAATACAAAAAACGCTATAAAGACGGGGAATCCTTGGATTCTTTGTTGCCGGAAGCGTTCGCTACCGTGCGCGAAGCCGCTTGGCGCGTGCTTGGAATGAAGCCCTATCCGGTGCAGGTCATTGGTGGTATTATCCTGCATCAGGGACGCATTGCCGAGATGAAGACCGGTGAAGGTAAAACCTTGGTGGCGACTATGCCGTCCTACCTGAACGCCTTGGCCGGCGAGGGCGTACACGTTGTCACGGTCAATGATTATCTGGCACAGCGCGATGCCGAATGGATGGGTAAAGTCCACCAATTCTTAGGCCTTACGGTTGGCGTGGTACTGCAGCCTATGGAATCCAATGAACGCAAGCGCGCCTACAATGCTGATATTACCTATGGTACGAACAACCAGTTCGGCTTTGACTATCTGCGCGACAACATGGCCATTTATAAGTCCGGCGTCGTCCAGCGCAAACTGCATTATGCCATCGTGGACGAGGTCGACTCCATCCTGATTGATGAGGCGCGTACGCCGCTTATTATTTCCGGCATGGGCGATCCGTCCACAGAGATGTATTCGCGCGCTGATGAATTTGTGCAGACCCTGGAAGGACGTGTGCTGGATCCGAAGGAAGAGCTCAACAAGCTGGATTCGTTACTGGAGGAGCACAAGTTAGAGACGGTCGATTATTTGGTGGATGAAAAGCGCAAGACCGCCAACCTGACCGAACAGGGCAATGCTAAAGCGGAAGCGTATTTCCATGTGGATAATATTTCCGATCCGTCGCATATGGAATTGATGCACTACATCAATCAGGCCTTGAAGGCGCGTACGACTATGCGCCGCGATATCGATTACGTTGTTGACAACGATGAGGTGAAGATTGTTGATGAATTCACCGGCCGTATTATGGAAGGGCGTCGCTATTCGGAAGGTTTGCATCAGGCCATTGAGGCAAAGGAAGGGGTCACGATTAAGAGTGAATCCAAGACCCTGGCTACTGTGACGTTCCAGAACTTCTTCCGTATGTACGAGAAGCTGGCCGGTATGACCGGTACCGGCTTGACAGAGTCGGATGAATTTTCGGAAATTTATCATATCGATGTCATTGAAATTCCGACCAACAAACCCATTGCTCGTAAGGACTTGGAAGATGTGGTGTATGTGCATCAGGACGCCAAATTCCGAGCCATTGTCAATGAGATTGCTGAAGTGCATAAAACGGGCCAACCGATTCTGGTCGGTACGGTGGATATTGAAACATCCGAAAAGATTTCTAAGATGCTCAATAAAGTGGGCATCAAACACCATGTATTAAACGCCAAGCAGCATCGCTATGAAGCGGCCATTGTTGCGCAGGCGGGCCGTTTCGGCGAAGTGACCATTGCTACTAACATGGCCGGCCGTGGTACCGATATTGTGCTGGGCGGCAACGCCGAGTGGATGGCTAAGAAGCAGATGGAGAAGGACGGCGATTCGGAGGAACTCATCGAATGGGCGGACAGCTTCCGTCATGTGGAACCGGAGGAGACCTTCCCCGCAAATGCTGTCGGCGATGAAGAGGAAGAGCAGCAATGGATCACCGGCCGTCAAATCTTGGATGCACGAGAGAAATTCCAAAATCTGAAGAAAAAATTTAGTGAAGAAACCAAAGAGAACGCAGAGAAGGTCAAGGCAGTAGGCGGCCTCTTTATTCTGGGAACCGAACGCCATGAAGCGCGACGTATTGATAACCAGTTGCGCGGCCGTTCTGGTCGACAAGGCGATCCCGGTGTTTCGCAGTTCTATATTTCGTTGGAAGATAAGCTGATGCGTCTGTTCGGCAGTGAAAGAATGCAGAAATTCATCGAATCGGGGGCCTTCCCGGAGGATGAGCCCATTCAGGCGGGCATTCTCACCAAGTCCATCGAACGGGCACAGAAGAAAGTAGAGTCGAACAACTTTGCGACTCGTAAGCAGGTCTTGGATTACGACAACATCATGAACATGCAGCGCAATACCGTGTATACGGAGCGCAATCGTGTTTTGAATGGCGAAAATATGCGTGATGAAATCGTCGGTATGATTCATGGCGTTGTGTCGGATGCGGTAGACAGCTTCTGCGCTGAAGATGTTTCGCCGGAACAATGGGAGATGGAAGGCCTTTTCAACTATCTCAATTCCATTTTCTTGCCAAAGGGCATTGTGGCAGTGGAAAATCTGCAAGGCATGAAAAAAGAGGATATGAAAGAGAAGCTCATCGCCATTGCGGATGATCTCTATGCGAAGAAAGAGGAAGAGATTACGCCGGATGTGATGCGTGAAGTCGAGCGCATGGTGTTGCTTCGTGCGGTTGACACGAAGTGGATGGATCACATTGATGCCATGGATCAGCTGCGCAAGGGCATCGGTATCCGTGCCATGGGCAACGAGGATCCGGTGCGTGCCTACGCGAATGAAGGCTATGACATGTTTAATGCGATGAACGAGTCCATTCGCGAAGATACGGTGCGCATGCTCTATCATATCGAAGCACCCAAGCAGGAAGTAGTACGTACAGCAGTTGCCACACCGACGCGGGCCATTGGTGCCGGCGATGAAGCGGAACCGGAATCACATCGCCCCTTTGTGCGTAAGAAGAAAAAAGTCGGACGCAACGATCCCTGCCCCTGCGGCAGCGGTAAGAAATATAAAAACTGTCACGGCCGTTTTGACCGTTGATGCTGCGTCGTAAGGCGCGGACAAGGATAAAAAAGGCGGACCTCTCGGGGTCCGCCTTGGAAGTTAACGAAGGAGGAAGGTATGGAATTATACGAGATGCGGCAGCACCTGGAGAGTATCCGCGTGCGTTTGAGTGAGCTAAGGAGCTCTCTTTGACATTGCCGGGTTAGAAGCTTCGGTAAAAGCATTAAACGAAAAGACATTGGCACCGGATTTTTGGAATGACTCCGATGCCGCGCAGAGCATTATGGTCGAGCTCAATGGTAAAAGAGAGAGCGTGGATGCCTTTCAAGAGATTGAAAGCGCCTATCAAGATCTCCGCGACATGCTGGAACTGTTGGATGAAGACGAATTTATGGCGTCGCAAAAAGAACTGACGGAAGAGCTGGAGACGGTTGAAAGGAAATTGGCGGCCTTGGCCAAAAAAGCGTTACTTTCGGGCGAATATGACGCCAATGATTGCTATTTTTCCATTCACGCGGGCTCGGGCGGCACGGAAGCGATGGACTGGGCGGGCATGCTGCAGCGTATGTATGAACGCTGGTTCCAGACGAAGGATTGGAAAGTCAGCCTGACGGATATTAATACGGAAGAAACCGGCGGGATTAAGTCCGTGCAGTTTGAAGTGAAGGGCTACAATGCCTACGGTTATTGTAAAGGCGAAAAGGGCGTGCATCGCTTGGTGCGCATTTCGCCCTTTGATTCGCAAAGCCGTCGCCACACGTCCTTTGCCAGTGTGGATGTGTATCCGGTTCTAAAGGACATCGGTGAAATTCAGATCGATGAAAAAGACATTAAAGTAGATACGTATCGCTCTACGGGTGCCGGCGGTCAGCACGTCAATACGACGGATTCGGCCATTCGTATCACGCATTTGCCCACCGGCGTTGTCGTGACCTGCCAGAATGAGCGTTCCCAGATTCAAAACCGTGCGAAGGCCATGGAAATCCTCGTTTCGAAATTGATGCAGATCAAAGAAGAGGAGCATCGCGAAAAAATTGCGGATATCCAGGGCTCGTATAAGCAAATTGCCTGGGGATCACAGATTCGTTCCTATGTGTTCCAGCCCTATACGCTGGTGAAGGATCATCGCACGGGCGAGGAAACCGGCAATATTGAAAAAGTGATGAATGGGGATTTGGATCCGTTTGTGGACGCCTATTTGAACTGGCATGCCCAGCAGGAAGCGAAGGGAGAATAAGATGAGAATGAAGCATTTTTATATGCCGACGCTGCGTGAAGTTCCCGGTGATGCGGAAGTTCCCAGCCACCAGCTCTTGCTGCGTGCCGGCATGATTCGAAAAGCAGCCTCGGGCATTTATACGTACTTGCCGTTGGGCTATCGCGTGGTACGAAAAATCGAAGAGGTTGTTCGTGAGGAGATGGACCGTGCGGGGGCACAAGAGATTCGTGTGTCAAACTTGCAGCCCAAGGAGATTTGGGAAGCATCTGGACGCTGGGACACCTTCGGCCCGGAAATGTTTAAGCTCACCGATCGTCATGAAAAGCAGTTTGCGCTGGGCCCGACGGCGGAGGAGTACTTTGCCGACTTAATTAAGGAAGAGTTGCGTAGCTACAAACAGTTGCCGCTTAATCTTTATCAGATTGGCTGGAAGTATCGCGATGAGAAGCGTCCGCGCTTCGGCATTAATCGCTCTTGCGAATTTTTGATGAAGGATGCCTATAGCTTTGATATTGATATGGAAGGGCTGGAGGCGTCGTATCAGGTGATGTGGGATGCCTACGCGCGTGTGTTTGACCGCTTGGGTCTGGATTATCGTATTGTCCAGGGCGATTCGGGAGCCATGGGCGGTCGTGTGTCGCACGAATTTACTGCCTTATCCGAAATTGGTGAGGGTGTTATTGTCTATGCGGAAGGCGGTTATGCCGCAACGGATGAAAAAGCGGGCATGCAGAAGCCTGCCGTTGCACCGGAAGATCCGCTGCCGATGGAAGAGATTTTGACCCCGGATAAGCACACGATCGAGGATCTGGAACAATTCCTGCATATTCCCGCCGACAAGATGATTAAAGCCGTTTGTCTGCGTGTGAAGGATGATCCGGTTTTGGTCTTTATCCCGGCGGAACGTGAGCTCAACATGGCAAAATTGGTGGCGTATCTGCAGATGCCGGAACACGAGATTTCGATGCTGGATGATGAAACCATTGAAAAAATAACCGGTGCTCCGGCCGGCTTTACAGGGCCGGTAGGCATAGGCAAAGATGTACGCGTTGTGTTGGATCAAGCCATCACAGAACGTCACAATCTCATCTGTGGCGCCAACAAAAAAGATACGCATTTGAAAAATGTGAACTATGGCCGTGATTTTGACGGGGAAGTGGTGGACGATCTCTGGATGGTGCAAGAGGGAGATCTCGATCCGGTTAACGGTAATCCGCTTCAATTTGCTCGCGGCATTGAAGTGGGCAATATTTTCCAGCTGGGCACGAAATACACCGACGCCATGGGCGCCAGCGTATTGGATGAAAATGGTGTTGCTCGTCCGATCATCATGGGCTCCTACGGCATTGGTATCACTCGTACCGTATCCGCCATCATCGAACAGAATCATGATGAAAAAGGCATGATCTGGCCGCTCATTGCGGCACCGTATCATGTCATAATTACGATCATGAAACCGGAAGATGAAGCACAGAATGCGCTGGCGGAAAAACTCTATGCCGATTTGCAAGAAGCAGGCGTCGAGGTATTGCTCGACGATCGCAAGGAACGCCCAGGCGTGAAGTTTAATGATCGCGACCTCATCGGTATTCCGCTGCGCTTGACGGTGGGGCGTAAAGCCGTCGAAGGCATCGTGGAATTTTCCACCCGTCGTGAGATGGAAAACAAAGACATTGCTGCCGAAGAAGCGTTCCGTACCATTGTGGACGCGGTAAAGGCCATTCAGTAATCGAAACATGCGCAAAAGCACTGTAGGGAATACCTTCCCTACAGTGCTTTTTGCTTGAAATGGAATTTGTACGGTACGAAAAAGAGGCAAAATACAGTACTTTCGTTGAAAAAAAGAATTTGTACTGTATGAAAAGGGATGCAATTACAGTACCTTTTCCAAATACGCAAATTTGTACTGTAAAAATAGCGATAAAACTACAGTGTATACTGCAATAATCGGTAAAAGCACTGTAGTTTGGTGCGAAAAACTACAGTGCTTTTTGGCGATAACGGAATTAGTACTGTAAATAAGGCAAAAATCCTACAGTACTTTTTGCTGTAATTGATAAAAGTACTGTCGTTCGAGATGGAGCTACCGTATGCCGCTAAGTCCGGCAATGCTTCAACCGAAAAAACCGCGCCCTCAGCTCCGCTATTTCGCACGAGACGCACCCACTTACCCCCTTGCCCGCCCTTGGCATTCCATGCTATACTATGGTAGAAGCAAGTATTTGTGATATCTGTGGGTACCGCTAAGCGGTAGTTTTTATCTGTCCCCTTTCTGTGAGCGGGTTCATCATCGGTCTGATGTGGCACTATGAATCATTAAACGGAGAGGAAAGCAGAGTTCTTACAAGAAAGAATTTCAAACAACAGCATCAACCACCACACGATTGTACAGCACGGAGTTCTCTCACGGCCAAGGCAATCTTTTTTTTGGTTCTGAGAGACGCCATGTGAACGAAAACGAGGTGTCTTATGAAATTCTTATCCACTAAGAAGCCGACTTTCCATTTGGCTCAACCGCTACGTCGTTTTGCGGCGTGGATGAACCTGTCCGTGAAGGACGTTGCTTTAATGGTCATCGGGAATTTAACGATGGCATTTGCCATGTGTAATATTCATATTCCGGCGAAAATCACCGAAGGCGGCGTATTGGGCAGCATTGTATTATTTAATAAACTGTTTGGTCTTGACCCGTCCATTCTCAGCGTTTTGCTGGATTTTTCATTATACTTTTTCGGTATTTTATTACTGGAACGTGGCTTTTTAAAGAAGGCGGTTTTTTCCACCCTGATGTATGCGGTATCGTTAAAACTGTTTAACTTTATCGGACCGTTTTTGCCATCGCTAGAGAGCGCGCCGTATCTGGCGGCCATTATCGGCGGTCTGCTACTTGGCTCCGGCTGCGGGCTGGTGGTCACGCGCGGCGGTGCTGCCGGTGGCGATGACTGCTTTGCGATGATCTTGGAACGGAAATCGCGCCTGTCATTGAGCGGAGCGTATTTCATCAGCGATGCAGTGGTGTTGGGGCTGTCTTTCCTGGTGTATCTGCCCGCACAAAACCTGATGTGGTCGTTATTGACTACGATGATCTCTTCCTATGTGGTCGGACAGTTCGAGATTCATTTGCCCAAACCCGTGGCGATGCAACAAGTAGCGGAACGCGCCGGAGAGGCATCCTGAGGGGGCGTTCTAAAACGAAACCCAGCTATTTAATTAACGCCTGTAATGCCTTGAAATGTGGATTCTTGGAATCTCGCAGAAGATCAAAGAGCAACGATTCCGTGCAGGTGACGACGGCACCCATCTCGATAAAGAGACGGCGTGCCGTTTCTTTATTTTTTTCATCGCGAGAGCTGATGGCATCCACAGGGATGAATACCTCGTAACCGCGTTCTAGCAGCGTGCGCACCGTTTGGAATACGCAGATATGTGCCTCGATGCCGGTTACGATGACTTTTTTACGCGCGGAAAGAGGGGCATCGCTAAGAGCGGCCTCAATAGAAGGGGTAATGGCATTAAACGCCGTTTTATCCGAATAGACAGCATGAACGGCATCCAAGGTTTCTTTGAGTTCAGAAACCGTGGCGCCAAGGCCCTTCGGATATTGTTCGGTGTAGAGCACAGGCATTTCAAAGGCCTTTGCCGCTTCCAACAGGACTTTTGAATTCTTGCAAACGACATTGCTGTTGGCCATGCTGGGTAGCATACGTTCCTGCAAATCAATCAGAAGCAGCAGGGTGTCATCCGGACGAACCGTAAAATCGCGCATAATTTTCTCCTTATTATTTACTGTGACGATGGCTACGCACCGTCTTATTCAAAGCGATAGCGACGAAGAAGACTCCGTCTTCTCGATTATACCAGTTCATGGCAGCGGGGGAATGGGATACAATAGCTGGGCGACAGCAGAGAAGGGAGAATCGGAGTGAACAAGGAAGTGGAGTTTGGCAAATATATCGGCATGGAGTTGCAAAAGCAAGAGGATGGCGAAGCGGAGGTGGCGCTCAAGGTTTTGCCGCATCACCTGAATTCCCAGAATATCGTCCATGGCGGTGTTTTTTTAGCGATGATGGATCTGGCCATGGGGGCAGCAGCCTCTTCATATGGAACTTCCGTTGTTACTATGGACTTGCAGTATCGCTTTTTCCGTCCTGCGAAAGTGGGAGAAACCGTGGTGGCGCAGGGAAAGGTTCTGAAAAACGGAAGAACCATTGTGGTTACCGAAGGAAAGATGCTCTGCGGAGACGAATGTATCGGCGCAGCTTCCGGTCAATTTTTTAAGGGACGGTAACCAAAATACGGTCCGCGTGGCTCTGAAGTAGCCGGCTAGGAAAAGTCGATAAATCGCTAATTCAAGCCATTTCTCATGAAGAGAAACCATAGTGTTGACAAAATGTAACCTATTTGTTACATTTGTAGCGGTCAATTGTTACAAAACGGTTAATAAGAGATTTGTGATTGACGGTTCAACCCGATTGTTTCGCAGTGAGCGGACAAAAGGAGAAAGGTGGTTTCATGAGAAAGCATAGACATACAAAACGCTTGGCAATTCTTTCCGCAGGCCTTTTTATCGCCTTGCTACTTCAAAACACCCCGGTACAGGCAAAAGAACCGGCGGACAATGCGAAGGTAACGGAGCAGGCAGCAGTTACGTCTTCGGAGAACAACAGTACAAATAACGCAGCATCAACGTCTGGAAAAGCGGAAGCGTCCACATCGCAACAAGCCGATTCGGAAGAAGCGTTAAACTGGACGGGCTGGGGCGTCTATGCCAACGGCGCTCGCGTGTATCGCACTGAAAACGGCTACGCGTCCGGGTTACAGGAGATTGATGGGAATCTGTATCTCTTTGATGAAAACAATCATTTGCGCCAAGATAACGCATGGGTGAAATACGAAGGAAAATATTATTTCCCGAAAGCGAATGGCGTGCTGTATCGCGATCAAATGATTACGTTTGGTCCGAAGACGGCCTATTATATGGATCATGACGGTTCCATGGCCACGGGATTCCGTGAAGTGGGCACGTCCTTATATTATTTTGATCGCAAGAACGGCAAGCTTCACAAAGAAAACAGCTGGCTCAATACGGAGCGTGGTTGGGTTTTTCCGAATGCCCAAGGACGTATCTACCGGGATCAGGTGATTACCTTCGGCCATCATGTCGCCTATTATATGGACCATGACGGTTCCATGGCCACGGGATTCCGTGAAGTGGGTACTTCCTTATATTATTTTGATCGCAAGAACGGCAAGCTTCATAAAGATAACAGTTGGCTCAATACGGAGCGTGGTTGGGTTTTTCCGAATGCCCAAGGACGTATCTACCGGGATCGGGTGATTACCTTCGGCTATCATGTCGCCTATTATATGGACCATGACGGCACCATTGCGAAAGGCTTTCGCACCTATAACGGCAAGCTGATGTATTTCAAAGAGAACGGCATCCGTGCCAATCACAACCGTTTTATGGAGACGGAACGTGGCTGGATCTTCCCGAATGCGGAAGGAACGGTCTATCGCAATCAATTCATCACCTTCGGTCCGAAAGTGGCCTATTACATGGGCAATGACGGGGTACGCAAGAGTGGAATGATTCTGGTCAACGGAACGGCCTATCGCATGACCGGAAAAAACGGCGCTCGATTGTGCCAAGAAGGTTTTTATTCCCATAATGGCAAACACTATTATGCCGACGCCAATGGTGTACCGGTACGCAATCGCGAAGTGAGCGTGAATGGCGTTAACTATTACTATGGTGCCGATGGCGCACGCGTCTTCGAAGATTTTGACTGCGATGGTTATACGTACAGCATTGACAACAATACCGGTGCCATTCAAAGCAAGGAAGCGAACAAGCCGAAAGCGAAGAACAATGATGCGCCGATGCTCTACTCCTTGCGAGATCTGCGTTTCCACGGCGTGATCAATTGGGGCGGCTATAAATTTACTTATTATTCACAGAGCGTATTACCGGGTGGCGGTTTGCGCATTCCGGGACGCCATGTCAATGAATCCGGCTATGTGGCCGATGCAGATGGCTACATTGTGTTGGCCAACAGTGCCCCAATCGGCACGATCATTCCGACGCCGTTCGGCTATTACGGCAAAGTTTATGACCGCGGCACGTACGGAAACCATTTTGACGTCTATACGCGCTAACGTTTTTTAGCAACACAGAAACATACGATAAGGTTTAGAAAATAAGAGAGTACAAGATGATTTCCTTCTCTGTCGTATGGTGGAGAAGGAAATCTTATTGAGAAGGATGAAGGATGAAAACAAACAGGATCTATGGATGTCGCTATGTGGCAGCGGCATTTCTCTTTGCTTTTCTGCTGTTCTTCGGACCGTTTGGATCGGTACAGGCAAAAAAAGGAGACAATGCCGTCCCAGTTGTAATGCAACCAACAGCGAAAGCTATAGCGAAAGAGTTAAAGCAGGAGGGAGATGACCTGCATCTCTATGACGGCAATGGCAATAGAATGAAGAATAACGCATGGGTCTCCTATGGCGGACAGCTTTTCTTCCCAAATGCGGAAGGCAAGGTGTATCGCCATACCATTCTCCGCTTTGGCGACGAGCGCGCCTACTATGTGAATCAAAAAGGCGCTCTGCAGAATGGACTGGTCTTCGTGGGAGGCGACTTGCGTTATTTCTTTGAGTCGGGCGAAAAGATGAATGAGATGGCACAGGATGCCGGCTGGGTGTGGAGTCATCGCGGTTGGATCTTTGTGAATGAGAATGCAAAAGTGTATCATGACCAATTTATTACGTTCGGCCCACAAAATAAATACTATATGGGTGCAAAGGGTGTCATGCAAACCGGCAAAGTGCGGGCAAAAGGCACCG